>ENA-UEOZ01000013-UEOZ01000013.1-human-gut-metagenome-genome-assembly--contig:-NODE-13-length-140307-cov-52.713357_pt1 | contig 140307 bp, 162 predicted proteins | sample MGYA00242898_ERZ507912 | MGnify/ENA primary metagenome ERZ507912 (study PRJEB26167, sample SAMN06115410) | human gut metagenome | host: Homo sapiens | place: China:Chongqing | collected 2016-04-27... | reverse complement strand
GCAGGTTCCATGACCTTCGGTCATTCCACCAGCGGTTATTGAAAGTTGGCCCCCTTCGGGGACCGGAGGTTACTTGTAAAACTTGATTAGAGAATATAATTAATAGAGAATATAATTAATAGAGAATATAATTAATAAAGAAATTAATATAGTAAAATTATGGTAATTGATACATTAGACAATTTGGAGAAATACGTTTCTCTCAATCCACTCTTCGCAGAAGTAGTGAAATTTATCAAGGAGAATGATCTCGCTAAGTTGGAGACTGGCAAGCACCCTATCCAGGGCAGCGACCTCTTCGTAAACATCGCCGTGGCTCACGGCAAGACAGAGGAAGAGGCTACCATCGAGGCTCACCGCCAGATGATCGACATCCAGATTCCGCTGAACACAGAGGAGACCTACGGCTACTCTCCAGTGAAGGACCTGCCAGAGGTGGAGTACAACGAGGCAAAGGATTGCACCCTGTATCCAGGAGTGAAGGCGCAGACACTGGTAACCTGCAAGCCAGGCCAGTTTGCCATCTTCTTCCCACAGGACGGTCATCAGCCATGCATCGGCAAGGGTGACATCCATAAGGCCATCTTCAAGGTAAAGGCTTAAAGCATCCTTCCCTGAAAAGCAACAAAGTACTAACCATCTAAAATCATGATATATGGCAACAGAAAAGAAAACTTCAGCTAAGAAGACAACAGCCACGAAGACCGCAGCCAAGGCTTGTGCCAAGAAGACTGCAGCCAAGAAAACAGTGAAGGCTGCTGCACCCAAACATATAGGACTGGTAAAGAACGACCCATACCTGGCAGACTTTGAGCCAGCCATCGTAGGCCGTCATGAACATGCACTCTGGAAACTGGGTCAGCTTACCCGCAACGGCAAGATTACGCTCAGCGACTTTGCCAACGGATACGACTACTTCGGACTGCACAAGACCGAGAAGGGATGGGTGTTCCGCGAGTGGGCACCTAACGCCACCGACATCTATCTGATCGGTGACTTCAACAACTGGCAGGAGTCGCCTAAATATCGCGCCAAGCGCATCAAGGGCACAGGCAACTGGGAGCTCAAGATGCCGGAGAAGGCGATGAAGCACGGCGACCTCTTCAAGATGAAGGTGCACTGGGAAGGCGGAGAAGGCGAGCGAATCCCTGCATGGGCCAACCGTGTGGTTCAGGACGAGCAGACCAAGATTTTCTCTGCACAGGTGTGGAGCCCGGAACCTTACAAGTGGAAGAAGAAGACCTTCAAGCCTTGCACCGCTCCGCTGCTCATCTACGAGTGCCACATCGGAATGGGACAGGATGCCGAGAAGGTGGGCACCTACACGGAATTCAAGGAAAACGTGTTGCCACGTATCATTGAGGACGGTTACAACTGCATCCAGATCATGGCTATCCAGGAGCATCCTTACTACGGCTCCTTCGGCTACCACGTGAGCAGCTTCTTCGCAGCAAGCAGCCGCTTCGGAACGCCTGAGGAACTGAAGGACCTCATCGATACCGCCCATCAGAACGGAATCGCAGTCATCATGGACATCGTGCACTCGCACGCCGTGAAGAACGAGCTGGAAGGTCTGGGCAATCTTGCCGGCGACCCTAACCAGTATTTCTATCCGGGCGACAGACACGAGCATCCGGCTTGGGACAGCCTCTGCTTCGACTACGGAAAGGACGAGGTGATGCACTTCCTGCTGAGCAACTGCAAGTACTGGCTCAGCGAATACCACTTCGACGGTTTCCGCTTCGACGGTGTAACTTCCATGCTCTACTACAGCCACGGACTGGGCGAGGCATTCTGCAACTACGGCGACTACTTCAACGGTCACGAGGACGACAATGCCATCTGCTATCTGACCCTTGCCAACTGTCTGATTCACGAGGTGAACAAGAATGCCATCACCATAGCCGAGGAGGTGAGCGGAATGCCAGGACTGGCTGCCAAGTTTACCGACGGCGGCTACGGCTTCGACTACCGCATGGCGATGAACATTCCTGACTACTGGATCAAGACCATCAAGGAGCTGAAGGATGAAGACTGGAAGCCATCTAGCATCTTCTGGGAAATCAAGAACCGCCGTGCCGACGAGAAGACCATCTCCTACTGCGAGAGTCACGACCAGGCACTGGTGGGCGACAAGACCATCATCTTCCGCCTCATCGACGCCGACATGTACTGGCACTTCAAGAAGGGCGACGAGAACGATATGGTTCACCGCGGAATCGCCCTGCACAAGATGATCCGTCTTGCTACAGCATCAACCATCAACGGCGGCTACCTGAACTTCATGGGCAATGAGTTTGGCCACCCAGAGTGGATTGACTTCCCACGCGAGGGCAACGGATGGAGCTACAAGTACGCCCGCAGACAGTGGAACCTTGTGGACAACCATGAGCTCTGCTATCATTATCTGGGCGACTTCGACAAGGAGATGCTCAAGACCATCAAGAGTGAAAAGAACTTTAACAAGACACCGGTGGTGGAAATCTGGCACAACGATGGTGACCAGGTGCTCGCCTACATGCGCGGCGACCTGCTCTTCGTGTTCAACTTCTCGCCAACCCGCTCGTTTACCGACTATGGATTCCTGGTACCTACGGGAGCCTACAGCGTGGTACTCGACACCGACAACAAGGCATTTGGCGGTAATGGTCTGAACGACGACGAGATGACCCATCTTACCAACTACGACCCTGTATACGTGAACGATCGCAAGGAATGGCTGAAGCTTTACTTGCCGGCACGTTCGGCACTGGTGCTCAAGAAAAATTAAATGTTGATTTATGAGTAATAAAAGGAATAGCACGGCGAAGATGCGCTTCGCCTGTGCTATCATTTTTTTCGTATTCAGTTATACCTACCTGGCTTGTTACCAGGCAGACATCTTAGCCGTGGGGCAGCACGTACTGTCGGATGGAAAGACCGACTATTTCTATACGCTTGCGCCGCTGCTGATAACCGCCGTATGCTTTCTGCTGCAGTTGGGAGCATACGCCGCAACCCGCGTGAAGCGCCGCTTCCATGGGTTGACTTATTTCCCTTCATTTCTGTTGCTGGCTTTGATTACCGACGTTCCGAACGACATCGACGTTCATCATTCCCTGGGCTGGTGGTGGTTCTTCCTGCCATTCAGCCTGCTGGTGTGGGGCGGCGTGATGTGGGTGGTTCGCCAGCTGGAACCGCTTGAGCAGGAGCCTCATAGCTTCGGCTGGTTCTCGCACTACTCCTGGCTCAACATCAGCCAGCTGCTCGTGATGACCATCGCCCTGCTCTTCATCGGCAACAACGACAGGCTCTTCCACGAGCGAATGAAGATGGAACATCTGATGAAAGAAAAACAGTATGAAAAGGCATTAGAGGTGGGCAGGAAATCGCTGCAGACGGATTCGTCGCTCACGATGCTCCGCATCGCCTGCCTCAACGAAACAGGCCAGTTGGGCAGCGAGCTCTTCACCTATCCGCTGGTGGGCGGCAGCGAGGCGATGATGCCTAACGGAACCTCGGTGAAGGCGATGATGTGGAAGTATCCGGGATGGATGAACAAGCCGTCGGCATGGATGGTGAAGCATCATCTGAAGTATAAGATTCCTGCCGACTACCAGCTCTGCGCGCTCTTGCTGGACCGCAAGATAGACGATTTCGTGAGACAGGTGGGCAAGCATTACAAATTAGAATCGGCCAAGTTGCCTACCCATTACAAGGAGGCGCTGGTGCTCTATTGCCATCTGCGCAGTCATCCGATTTTCGAATACCACGAAAACGTGATGGATGCAGACTATCAGGATTACCAGACCATGGAGGCGAAGTACGCCAATCCGGTGGAACGCCAGTCGGCTCTGCGTGATACGTATGGCAACACCTATTGGTATTATTACCAGTATGGCAGCAAGTAAAAGCAGTTTTTGGGATAGAAATCCTATAAAATGGTTTTGGGAATTATATCACATAAAAAAGAATGAATGATGAAAAGGAAGGTTAATATATGGAAGGCGTTTGCGCTGATGTTTCTGATTCTGATGTCGCCCGTGGCGGCCTCGGCTCAGAAGAAGGAGATTCAGACAGCCAAGGACCAGGTGAAGGCGGGAAAGAATCTCGACCAGGCAGCGGCAAGCATGAAGAAACTGCTTGCCGACTCGGCGAACCGTACCAACAGGAAAATCTGGACGATTTACTTCGACGCCGTTCGCAAACAGTATGAGCAGGGTAACGAGAAGCTGTATCTGAAGCAGAAATACGATACGGCGCAGCTCTTCAACTACACCCGTCAGCTCTTTGAGGTGGCGTTTCAGTATGACTCCGTAGAGACTGCGCCCGACAAGAAGGGCAGGAGGGACTTTGAGTTCCGCAAGGGTCACGGCGAGTATCTGGCTCATATCCGTTCCAATCTCTACAACGGCGGCATCTGGTTTCTGAACAAGAAGAAATATCCCGACGCCTACAAGTTCTTTGACTGCTACATAGAGTGCGCCAGTCAGCCGATGTTCAAGCAGTACAACTATGGCGTGAAGGACAAGCATCTGCCTACAGCCGCCTACTATGCCGTGTATTCCGGCTATAAGATGAAGGACCCGAAGGCAACCCTGCATCATTCTTACGAGGCACTGAAAGATACGGTGCATTATAATTATATGTTGCAGTATCTTGCCGAGACCTATATGCTGGAGAAGGATACGGCGCGCTACGTGGCTTCGCTGAACGAAGGATTCAAGAGGGTGCCTACCTTCCCTTACTTCTTCCCACGACTGGTGGAGTATTACGTGGTGCGCAACCAGCTTGACTCAGCGATGACGGTGGTAAACGAGGCACTGACTGTAGTTCCCGACAGTGACGTGTATCTTGCCGCCAAATCGAATCTGCTCCTGGAGCAGGGCAAGCTGCAGGAATGCATCGAGGTGAGCAAGAAGGTAATCGAAGTGAACCAGAAACTGGGCGACCCATATTACAATGCAGGCATCTGCTACTTCAATCTTGCCGTGGAGCAGGACAAGAATTCGCACAATTCGCGCAAGGTGAAGGAACAGGTGGAGGCAAACTACAAGAAGGCGCTGCCTTATCTGGTGAAATATCGGGAAATGGAACCGAAGGAACAGGGCAAATGGGCCTTTCCGCTCTATACCATCTATCTGAACCTCAACATGGGCAAGGAGTTTGATGAGATAGATAAGGTGATGAAACAGAAATAAATAACTGATTAGATTTTACAACTGATTAGCATAAAAAATATGATAGATAGAATTTTAGATAAATTGGGCATTGAGCTCAATGAAATGCAGCAGGATTCGATGAACGCTATCCTGCACGGCAACCAGGATGTGGTGGTGCTTTCGCCAACGGGTAGCGGTAAGACGCTGGCTTATCTGCTGCCGGTTTCGCAACTGGTGGATGCTGCCGATGATGAGCCGCAGGCCATCGTGGTGACTCCGGGACGAGAACTGGCACTGCAGTCGGCTACCGTGCTCAAGAACATGGGCAGCGGACTGAGAGCCATGGCGTGCTACGGAGGTAGGGCTGCGATGGACGAGCATAGAATGATGAAGCAGGTGCGCCCGCAGATCATCTTCGGAACACCGGGCCGACTGAATGACCATCTGGACAAGGGAAACTTTTCGCCTTACCACATCAAATATCTCATTATCGATGAGTTTGACAAGTGTCTGGAGATGGGATTCCAGGACGAGATGAGCCGACTCATCAAGAAGTTGCCGGGTCTGCGCCGTCACTTCCTGCTTTCAGCCACCGAGGCAGAGGAGATTCCTCGCTTCGTTCACATGGGCAGGGTGGATAAGATAGATTATCGCATGGACGAGGAGCAGGTGCCAGACCGTGTACATATATATAAGGTGGAAAGTCCGGTGAAGGATAAGCTGGAGAGTCTCGGTCTGCTTCTCCGCAGTCTGGGCGACCAGAGCACCATCGTATTCCTCAACTATCGCGACAGTGTGGAGCGCACCAACAAGTATCTGGTGGAGCAGGGCTTCTCTACTTCGTTCTTCCATGGTGGACTGGAGCAGAAGGAGCGCGAAGCATCACTCTACCGATTCAGCAACGGCAGCGCCAATATCCTGGTGAGCACTGACCTCGCATCGCGTGGTCTTGACATTCCGGACATCGACAACATCATCCACTATCACATTCCGGAGAGCGAGGACGGCTACATCCACCGTGTGGGTAGAACAGCCCGCTGGGAAGCGCACGGAAGAGCCTTCTTCCTGTTGGGTCCTGAGGAGCACATTCCGGAGTACGTGGATTCAGAGGTGGAGGATTATGAAGTTCCATCTGCCGATGAGCTGCCGCAGCCAGCCAAACCAAGGATGGCTACCTTATATATAGGTAAGGGCAAGAAGGACAAGATCAGCAAGGGCGATATTCTTGGCTTCCTCTGCAAGAAGGGCGGACTGAACTCTTCTGAGATTGGAAAGATAGATGTGAACGACCGCTACGCCTATGCAGCCATCACCCGTACCAAGCTGCGCAGCGTGCTGAACAATGTGAAGGGCGAGAAAATCAAGGGTGTGAAGACCATTGTAGAAGAAGTGAGATAGTTCTTCAAATAATAATAGCCTCATCTTGGAATCTGTTTCCGGATGAGGCTTTTTTGGTTATAAATCGTAATTTCCTGCATAAATATACGGGAATTATGTTAAAACCTCTAACAAAAAGAAAGAAATTTGCGCAAAACGCTAAAAATGTGCACGAAAATTTGGTAGTTTCAAATAAAATGTGTAATTTCGCAGTCGTAAATCCATCTTTGAGGATTACTCAATATCCTTTATGGGTGGATTGTGCAAGTAAGTTTCCTGCTAGCAGGAATCGTATACGTAAATCACTTAAATAAAAACATAAAAAGATGAAGAAGTACAATTTTAACGCAGGTCCATCAATGCTTCCACGCGAAGTGATTGAGAACACAGCAAAGCAGATTTTGGATTTTAATGGTTCAGGTCTTTCATTGATGGAAATCAGCCACCGTGCTAAGGATTTCCAGCCAGTTGTCGACGAGGCTGTCTCCCTCTTCAAGGAGCTTCTTGACATTCCTGAGGGTTACTCCGTAATCTTCCTTGGTGGTGGTGCGTCGCTGCAGTTTATGCAGATTCCTGCCAACTTCCTCATCAAGAAGGCTGCCTACATTAATTCTGGTACTTGGGCTAAGAAGGCTATGAAAGAGGCGAAGCATTTTGGTGAGGTCGTGGAGATCGCATCATCGTCGGACGCCAACTACACTTTCTACCCACAGGTGCCTAACAATGTGCCAGCTGATTGTGATTACTTGCATCTTACTAGCAACAATACAATTTATGGTACTGAGCTTCGTGTAGATCCAGACGTGAACGTGCCTTTGATTTCTGATATGTCTTCAGACATCATGAGCCGTCCTGTAGATGTTTCCAAGTACACTGCCATCTATGCAGGTGCTCAGAAGAACCTCTCTATGGCTGGTGTTACCGTCATCATCGTGAAGGATGAGATGCTGGGCAAGGCTCCTCGTGAGATTCCTACCATGCTCGACTATCGCACCCACGTAGAGAAGGGCAGTATGTTCAATACTCCTCCTGTGGTTCCTATCTACACCCTGATGGAGAACCTGCGCTGGTTGAAGGCGAATGGTGGTGTGGAAGCTGCTGACAAGCGTGCCCACGAGCGTGCTGAGGTGCTCTATGCTGAGATTGACCGCAACAAGCTCTTCAAGGGTACAGTGGAAGAGGCTTCCCGTTCATTGATGAACATCTGCTTCGTGATGAACGACGAGTACAAGGAGTTGGAAAAACCATTCCTTGACTTCGCTACAGAGCGTGGCATGGTAGGTGTCAAGGGACACCGCTCAGTGGGTGGTTTCCGTGCCAGCTGCTACAATGCACAGACCATGGAGGGTGTTCAGGCACTCGTCAAGGCAATGCAGGATTTTGAAGCACAGCACTAATTGATAGTTAACAGTTTATAGTTAAAAGTTAATAGTTATCCTTGATGATAATTGTTTCTTAAAGGATTCAAATATGAAAGTATTAGTTGCAACAGAAAAGCCATTCGCAGCGGCTGCTGTGGAAGGCATTAAGAAAGAAATAGAGGGAGCAGGCAACGAATTGGTGCTGCTCGAAAAATATACAGAGAAGGCTCAGCTTCTCGATGCAGTGAAGGATGTGGACGCGATGATTATCCGTTCTGACAAGGCTGACGCCGAGGTGCTCGACGCTGCCAAGAACCTGAAGATTATCGTTCGTGCAGGTGCAGGTTACGACAACATCGACCTGGCTGCTGCTACTGCTCACAACGTGGTGGCTGAGAATACTCCGGGTCAGAACTCCAACGCCGTTGCCGAGTTGGTATTCGGTCTGCTGGTTTTCACCGTTCGTAATTTCTACAATGGTAAGGCTGGTTCTGAGTTGAAGGGCAAGAAGTTGGGTATTCTGGCATTCGGTAATGTGGGTCGCAACGTGGCTCGTATCGCCAAGGGCTTCGGCATGGAGGTTGCTGCCTACGATGCATTCTGCCCAGCAGATGTCATTGAGGCTGCCGGTGTTCACGCCGTGAAATCACAGGATGAGTTGTTCCAGACTTGCGACATCGTTTCTCTTCATATCCCTGCTACTGCAGAGACCATCAAGAGCATCGACTACAAGACCGTGAACCAGTTGCCTAAGGGTGGTATTCTTATCAACACTGCCCGCAAGGAGGTAATCAATGAGCCAGAGCTCCTGAAACTTCTCGCTGAGCGTGAGGACTTGAAGTTCATCACCGACATCAAGCCAGATGCTGACGCCGACTTCGCCAAGTTCGAGGGCCGCTACTTCTCAACCCCTAAGAAGATGGGTGCGCAGACAGCCGAGGCTAACATCAATGCCGGTATTGCCGCAGCTAAGCAGATCAATGCGTTCTTTGCTGATGGCTGCACAAAATATCAAGTAAACAAATAAAATTTAGGATATAAGAGAGCTCATAGAGGGTGCTTTAGCTAGTGCCCTTTATGGGCTTTTTATCTTTTTAAAAAGAAGGAAATCCTTGTTATCTTATTGTTTATCTTACTTTAGAAACATTCAAATATTAATTATAAAATAAAACATTATGGCAATAGTAAAACCTTTTAAGGGAGTAAGACCTCCTAAAAGTATTGTTGAGCAAGTTGAGTCTCGTCCATACGATGTCCTTGATTCTGAGGAAGCTCGCACCGAGGCTGGCGACAACGAGAAAAGCCTTTATCATATTATTAAACCTGAAATCAACTTCGAGCCAGGTACTTCTGAGTATGACCCTCGCGTTTACGAAAGCGCAGCAGAGAACTTCAAGAAGTTCCAGGAAAACGGCTGGTTGAAGCAGGATGATAAGGAACAGTATTACATCTATGCCCAGACCATGAATGGCAAGACCCAGTATGGTTTGGTGGTAGGTGCCTACGTGAATGATTACATGACGGGCGTCATCAAGAAGCATGAGCTCACCCGCCGTGACAAGGAAGAGGACCGCATGAAGCACGTTCGTGTGTGCAACGCCAACATCGAGCCTGTCTTCTTCGCTTATCCTGATAACGCCGTGCTCAATGAAATTCTGATGCGTTATGCAGCAACAGAACCCGAGTATGATTTCATCGCCCCAATCGATGGCTTTCGCCACCAGTTCTGGATTGTCAGCGATGATAAGGACATCGAGACCATCACGGCTGAATTTGCCAAGATGCCTAGCCTCTACATCGCCGACGGGCACCACCGCTCGGCTGCTGCTGCCTTGGTGGGCGCTGAGAAGGCGAAGCAGAATCCTAACCATACCGGCAAGGAGGAGTACAATTATTTCATGGCTGTATGCTTCCAGGCAAGCCAGTTGACCATCCTCGATTACAATCGAGTAGTGAAGGACTTAAATGGCTTGACATCAGAACAGTTCCTCGATGCATTGACCAAGAACTTCGAGGTAATCGAGATTGATGCGATTAATGTAAACGTATCAGGCGATGAGGAGGGAATCCCTTGCTACGAGAAGTTTGACATTGATGCAGCTATCGAGCAGTTTGGTCTGGATATTCTGAAACCAGCAGCGCTGCATTCATTCCTCGTTTATCTGGACGGCAAGTGGTACGGTTTGTTTGCCAAGCAGGGAACATACGATGATGAGGATCCAATCGGCGTGCTCGATGTAGATATCTCATCCCGTCTGATTCTCGACGACATTCTGGGCATCAAGGACTTGCGTTCAGACAAGCGCATCGACTTCGTGGGCGGTCTTCGTGGCCTCGGCGAGTTGAAGCGCCGTGTGGATAGTGGCGAAATGAAGATGGCGCTGGCCCTTCATCCAGTCACCATGCAGCAGATTATGGACATTGCAGACAGTGGCAAGATTATGCCGCCAAAGGCAACCTGGTTTGAGCCTAAGTTGCGTAGCGGATTGATTATTCACAAGCTTGATTAATGATTGACGAATTCAAGACCATATCAGATACAGTGGGCGAGGGATATTACACCGAGAAGAGGAGTAAGTTTCTCGCCTTTGCTCACCACGTTACGACTGTTGACGAGGTGAAGGAGATTGTTGCCGGGTACCGTAAGAAATATTACGATGCCCGACATTGTTGTTATGCTTACATGCTGGGACCCGAGCGCACCGAATTCCGTGCCAACGATGACGGCGAGCCTTCTTCTACAGCGGGCAAGCCTATCCTGGGCCAGATTACGAAAGCCGAATTAACGGATATTCTCATTGTGGTAATCCGTTATTTCGGCGGAGTGAAACTGGGCACCAGCGGTTTGATTGTAGCTTATCGTGAAGCTGCGATAGACGCTCTGGCGCATTGCGAGGAGGTGACGCAGCAGGTGGAGGAAATCGTTACCTACGATTTCACCTATCCGATGATGAATGATGTGATGAGGATAGTGAAAGAGATGAATCCCCGCATCGTGGACCAGACGTTTGATAATACGTGCACCATCAAGCTTTCGATAAGGAAGAGCGAGGCGGAGCAATTGCGCACCCGTCTGAAAAAGCTTTCCTTTGAATAAGGAAGCAATCTTTTAAATGAAAAGCCATTTTTAGAAAATAGTGTTTTTGATGCTATCTTTACAATATTAAAGAATGGAGCAAATGGATAAAAAGATACCCTTAAGGCAAAATAAATTTAGCCTTAAGGGTATTTATTTTTTGCCTTAAGGCTAAATATATTTATCCTTAAGGATATTATGAATAGGTGCTTTCTTTCTTCATTTCTGCGTTTTGCAAAAATAAGAGTTTTCATTACATTTTCTTATCCAATCATTACACTTTCTCATCCAGTTCCTTCTGCAATCGTATGATTTCATCACGATACTGCGCAGCTTGCATGAAGTCGAGATCCTTGGCGGCTTGCTTCATCAGGGCGGTGGTGTTGGCGATGCTCTTCTCCAATTCCTCCCTGCTCATGCTGCGGACGATAGGGTCGGCAACCATCGTGGCACTATCCGGCTCGATGTAGACGCGCTGCTTAGAACCTTCAGCTCCCTGAACATTCTGAAAGCCCTGAACTCCCTTGGCTCCTTGAGCACCCCTGATACTCTTGATGGTAGCTGCTCCGGAAGCAGCTTCCTCTTCCTTACCCATAGGCAGGGCAGAGGTGATGGCCTTCTGAATCTGCTTCGGCGTAATTCCATGGTCGGCATTGTATTGCAACTGGATGGTTCTTCGGCGAGCCGTCTCGTCGATGGTCTTCTGCATACTGTCCGTAATCTTATCCGCATACATAATCACCTTGCCGTTCACGTTTCGGGCAGCACGACCAGCTGTCTGGGTCAATGAACGGTGACTGCGCAGGAATCCTTCCTTGTCAGCATCGAGAATGGCTACCAGCGAAACCTCAGGCAGGTCTAGACCCTCACGAAGCAGGTTGACGCCCACCAGCACATCATATACGCCAGCTCGCAAATCGTTCATGATCTTCACTCGGTCGAGCGTAGCCACATCGCTGTGAATATACGCCGCCTTCACGTTATGGTTCAGCAGGAACTCGGTCAACTCCTCCGCCATTCGCTTGGTCAGGGTGGTGATGAGCACACGCTCGTTTCTATGCGTTCGGGTAAGAATCTCATCGAGCAAATCATCAATCTGATTCTCGCTCGGACGCACCTCAATCTCCGGATCCAGCAATCCCGTAGGACGGATGAGCTGTTCCACCACTACGCCCTCCGCCTCTCTCAGCTCGTAATCGGCTGGGGTAGCACTCACGTAGATGGCCTGATGAATCAGACTGTGGAATTCCTCGAACTTCAGCGGACGGTTATCGAAGGCGGCTGGCAATCGGAAACCATATTCCACGAGGTTCTGCTTTCTCGCCCTGTCGCCACCATACATCGCTCCAATCTGCGGAATGCTCACGTGACTCTCATCTACCACCAGAAGGAAATCCTTCGGGAAGAAGTCGAGCAGACAGTAAGGGCGTTCTCCCGGATGTCTGCCGTCGAAATATCGCGAATAGTTCTCAATGCCTGAGCAGTGGCCCAGTTCTTTGATCATCTCCATATCGTATTCCACACGTTCCTTGATGCGCTGCGCCTTGATTCCATCGCCTATGCTCTTGAAATAATCCTCCTGTTTCACCAGGTCGTCCTGAATCATCCGGATGGCACTTTCCTGCTGCTCCTTCGTGGTGACGAAGAGGTTGGCAGGATAGATCTCGTAGATATCGAACGAGGTGAGGCGATGGTAGGTGAGGGAATCCACCTCCTCAATGCCGTCAATCTCATCATCCCACCAGGTAACGCGCAGCACGTTGTCGCTGTAAGCCATGTAGATGTCTACGGTTTCGCCTTTCACTCGGAAGTTGCCTCGCTGCAGGTCGATGTCGTTTCTCACGTAGAGCGCATCCACCAGTTTTCTGAGGAACTCGTTTCTGTCAATCCGCTGCCCCTTCTGAATCTTGATGATGTTCTCCTGCATCGCCACCGGTCCGCCCATACCGTAGATGCATGAAACGGAAGAAACCACGATGACATCCTTTCTGCCCGAGAGCAGAGCCGAGACGGCACCGAGACGCAGCTTATCTATCTCGTCGTTGATGGCGAGGTCTTTCTCGATGTAGGTATCGGTGGTAGGCAGATAGGCCTCCGGCTGATAGTAGTCGTAGTAGGAGACGTAATATTCCACAGCGTTCTCGGGGAAGAATCCCTTCATCTCCTGATAGAGCTGTGCGGCGAGCGTCTTGTTGTGACTCAATATCAGCGTAGGCTTTCCCACGTTGGCGATGACGTTGGCCACGGTGAAGGTTTTACCCGAACCGGTAACGCCTAGGAGCACCTGTGCCGGTTCCCCCTGCTGAATGCCTTCGGTGAGCTGTCTGATGGCCTGCGGCTGATCGCCCGTAGGCTTATATTGCGAAGTAATCTTGAAATCCATAATTTATCTTGAACTTAAACGTTTCACATCGAAAACAGTGCTTTTTCTGCAGAAAAGTTCTGTTTCAAGGTGCAAAAATACAAAAAAAACGGCATTAATCGTTATAAAGATTAATTATTTGCGAAAAAATGTATTTTTTCTTTTGATAATTAGCTAATTATCCGTAACTTTGCATGCACAATTAGAAAAATATGAAGAAATCAGTAATAATTGCAGCTTGCGCAGCACTTCTCATGACGGGTTGTGCGAACGAATATAACCAGGTGTACAAGGCAGCAACACCATCGTATAAGTACGAGTATGCCAAGCAATGTTTTGCTCAGGGCAAGTACTCTCGTGCTATTCCTCTCCTGCAGGATGTAGTGACCATGAAGAAGGGTTCTACCGAGGGCGAGGAGTGTCTCTATATGCTGGCGATGGCTGAATATGGTTTGAAGGACTACGAAACAGCCTCTGAGTATTTCAAGAAGTATTATTCTTCTTATCCTAAGGGACTGTATGCTGAGAACGCGAAGTACTTCGTGGGCGAGAGCCTCTTCCAGAATGCTCCGGAGCCACGTCTCGACCAGAGTACCACCTATACGGCCATCTCTGCATTCCAGGAGTATCTCGACCTCTTCCCTGATGCCCGTTTCAAGGCTCAGGCTACCGAGCGCCTCTATGCCTTGCAGGATTTGCTGGTAGAGAAGGAGTACAAGAGTGCCAGCCTCTACTTCGGAATGGGAACCTACTTTGGCAACTGCACCGAGGGCGGCAACAACTACGAGGCGTGCATCGTTACGGCGCAGAACGCCCTGAAGGATTATCCTTACAGCAACAAGCGCGAGGAGTTTGCTACCCTCATCATGAAGAGCAAGTACGAGCTTGCCAAGATGAGTGTAGAGAGCAAGCAGCTGGAGCGTTACCAGGATGCAGAGGATGAGTGCTACGGCTTCATCAACGAGTATCCGGATTCAAAGGAACGTGCCACTGCCGAGAAATACATCGAGAAATGCAAGGAATTCGAGAAGGCTCATCCGGAAGATACCCTCGAAAAACTGGCAGGACAGAACTAAGACAAATCCCCTTCTGAAAGAAGAGGGGGAACATCGGGAAAAGAATAAGGTAAATACCACCTATATATAATAAGGTGGGAAACAAGGTTAAAAAATATATAGTACTATAAATTATGGATTACAAGAAATCAAAAGCACCAGTTAACACAGTTACCCGTAACATCATGGACCTCTGTGATGATACGCATAACATTTACAAGAGTGTTGCCATCATCGCCAAGCGAGCTAACCAGATTTCGCTGGAGATTAAGCAGGACTTGAGCAAGAAACTCGCTGAGTTCGCTTCTTACAACGACTCATTGGAGGAGGTATTCGAGAACCGTGAGCAGATTGAAATCTCTCGTTTCTATGAGAAGTTGCCAAAGCCAACTTTGATTGCTACAGAGGAGTTCATCGAGAAGAGCATCTACTGGCGTGATCCTAGCATGCCTGTTCACAACCAGGAGGAGCCTGCTTTCTAATACGCTAAAATCAGGTAAGTTATGATACAGCGTAAACAGAGCTTGTTCTTGATTCTGGCTGTCATTGCCTATGCAGTTTGTCTGTTTCTTCCCATCGCCAGTGTAAGCGCTTCTGGCATGGGGGCAGACAGTCTGGTTTACAACCTGGGCGTAGTGAACGGCGACAGTGGCATCAGTGTTTCATCCACCTGCCTGCCATTGTTCCTTCTGCTCTCCGTATCGACAGTGATTTCGCTGGCAACGGTATTTCTCTACAAAAACCGCAAGCTGCAGATGAACCTGTGTTCCATCGCCTCCCTGTTTACAGGACTCTGGTATGTTGACTATCTTCTGATGGTATTCAGCATCATTCCGATTCCTGAGGTAGAGGGCGCCACGAACTTCCAGTTTGCTGCCTGCCTTCCACTCGTAGCCCTCATTCTCGTGCTGATGGCACGCAAGGGCGTGAGTGACGACGAGAAGCTGGTAAGAGCAGCCGACCGAATCAGATAAAAAAGCTTAAAAATAAGCAAGATATTTGTTGGTACGGATAAAACTTCGTACCTTTGCAGCCGCTGTCACGAGATGGCAGCATAAAATTCAAACCTCATTAATAAATTAAATTAAAATTAAGATTTAAAAAAATGGCAACAAAGATCAGATTGCAGCGCGGCGGTCGTAAGAGCTATGCTTTCTATAGCATCGTTATCGCTGACGTTAGAGCACCACGTGATGGTAAATTTACTGAGAAGATTGGTACATTCAATCCAAACACCAATCCAGCTACTGTAGATTTGAATTTCGAGCGCGCACTCTACTGGGTAGAGACAGGTGCACAGCCAACAGACACAGTTCGCAACATCCTCAAGAGCGAGGGCGTTTACTTGATGAAGCACCTCAAGGGTGGCGTTAAGAAGGGCGCATTCGACGATGCTGAGGCTCAGAAGCGTTTCGACGCTTGGAAGAATGGCAAGGACGCTAAGGTTTCTGCTGTTCGCGAGGGCGACGCTAAGGCTAAGAAGGAAGCTGCTGCTAAGGAGCTCGAGGCTGAGAAGAAGATGAACGAGGCAATCGCTAAGAAGGTAGCTGAGAAGAAGGCTGCTGCTGCCGCTGCTGCTGCAGAGGCTGCTGCTGAGACAGAGGCTACAGAGGAGGCTCCAGCTGAGGCTTAATCTTCTACAGAAATCTTCTTCGGAGATTTTAAGACATAAAGGTCGGATTTTCCAAATAGGAAATCCGGCCTTTTTTTCTGTTTTTTTCTCCTTTTTTTTTCTCCTTCCTTTCTCCTTTTCTTCTAATATTTCTCCCTCTTCTTTTTCTCTCAATATTTTCCCTTATTCTTCACTTTCAAGCAATAAAACGGAAACGATTGCGTTCTTAATATATGATAAAAGAAAAGAAAGACGATAGTTATTCACATATTCTAAAATATACAGGCATCTTCGGAGGAGTGCAGGGATTGAATATCCTCATGAGCGTGGTGCGCAACAAACTGGTGGCCATCATACTCGGTCCTGAAGGTATGGGATTGATTTCTCTTTTCAATTCCAGCATCAAACTGGTGTCTGATTCTACTAACCTGGGGCTTAGCATGAGTGCTGTGCGCGAGGTATCGGAGGCTTACGAACATGGGGATGAGGAAAGACTCAACCACATCGTAAGTCTGGTACGACTGTGGAGTTTTCTCACGGCGCTGTTCGGTATGCTGGTCTGCGTTATCTTCAGTCCATTTCTCAACCGCTTTACCTTTTCCTGGGGCGATCATACACATCATTTTGTCCTGCTTTCTCCAGTGGTTGCCATGATGGCGATAACCGGAGGCGAATTGGCTATTCTCAAAGGAACCCGTCGTCTGAAATCGCTGGCTGTGATTTCAGTGTATGGTGTGATAGGAGCACTGATTACCTCCATTCCGCTGTTCTATATCTGGGGCGAATCGGCCATCGTGCCTTCCATTGCCTTGGTGGCTCTGTTGCAGATGGTGCTAGCGTGCTGCTATTCGTTCCGCCTCTTTCCAGCCTTCTTCGCCATGTCGTTTTCGCGCATCAAGTCGCTTCTGGGCGAGGGTCTCGGCATGGTTCGCTTGGGCGTTGCCTTCATCCTGGCAGGAATCCTGGGTAGTGGGGCTGAGTTTGCCGTACGTTCCTATCTGAGCTACACCAGCGGACTGGATATGGTGGGCTTTTACAATACGGGATTTATGATGACCATGACTTATGCCGGAATGGTTTTCCAGGCGATGGAGACAGATTATTTTCCTCGTCTTTCGGCTATTGAAGGCACAGGCTCAGAACTTAATTCTGTGGTAAACAGGCAGATAGAGGTTTCATTACTGCTGGTTTCTCCGTTGCTTTCCGTCTTTATTCTAGCGAGTCCCCTGATTCTTCATGTGCTTTTCAGTGCCAAGTTCCTGCCTGTGGTAGGAATGATGAAGATAGCGCTGATGGCGATGTATTTCCGTGCCATCACCCTTCCGATAGAATACATTACGCTTTCGAAAGGCGATTCAAGATCCTATCTCTTCCTGGAGGCGCTGTACGATGTTCTGCTCATTGCCCTGGTTATTCTAGGTTTCAGTCTCTGGTCTCTTGAGGGTACGGGTATTGCCCTGTTTTTACTCGGCATCATCAATCTCGTGGTAGTACTGTGCTTCATGCGTTACCGCTATCATTATCGCCCATCCCGCCAGGTATTAGTTTACTTCGCAGTTCAGATGCTTCTTGGCATTTTCACCTATTGGGCATCTTGCCTTGAAAATCCGGTAATGAGCTGGGGTATCGGCGGCTTGGCTTGTCTGGTCAGTCTTGCCTTCTCTCTGAAGGTTCTGCATTCCAAGACCAAGCTCTGGAATAGTCTAGTGCTCAAGGTAAAGAGCAAATTGAAGAAAAAGTAATAAAATCATAGCAGAGATTTAAGATTTGTAGATGATATGGTTAAGGTTTCAATCTTAATGGCGGTTTACAATACTGCCGAGTATTTGCCTCAGTGTCTGGATTCCTTATTGGATCAGACCATGGGCGACTTTCAGGTGATTTGTGTGGATGATGCATCTACCGATGATTCTCTGAAGGTTTTGGAATCTTATGCACATGGAGATTCCCGCATCGAAGTAATTTCTCTTGCCGAGAATCATGGTCAGGCATTTGCCCGCAACCAGGGATTAATGCGAGCCCAGGGAACATATACCTGTTTTCTGGATAGTGATGACTGGTTGGGAAAAGATGCCCTGCAGCAGATTGTTTCAGCCTTTGAGCAGGATGAAACAATAGATAGTGTTCTTTTCAGATGCAGATATTATTATTCTGAGGATAGGATAGAGGAGTATCCGATGCCGGCTTTTGAGAAGAAGGAGAAGAAGGATAAGGAGGCGGCAGCTTCAGTTGATGGTCAACCGGTTGCCTTATCGGGCGAACAGGCTTTTGAACTGAGTCTAACCTGGAAGATTCATGGTGTTTATGCTGTGAAGACATCCATCCATCTGCAATATCCTTACGATGATTCGTCCCGCTCATACAGCGATGATAATACCACCCGTCTTCACTATCTTGCTTCGCGCAAGGTGGTGTCATGTGGCGGAGCGTATTTCTATCGCCAGCATGCAGCTTCTGTAACTCATCAGATTTCATCTCGCCGTTTCGATTATCTCAAGGCGAACGTCAGCATGATGGAGCAGTTGCGTAGATTGAAGGTTTCTTCTCATCTGTTGAATGTTTATGAGAACGAACGCTGGAAGAATGTGGTAGGCATTTACCTCTTTTATTGGCAGCATGCGCATGAGTTGGCGGATGCAGATAGGAGAGAAGGACTTCATATCATCCGCAATACCTGGAAATCAATCGATTTCAGGATGATATTTCCGGAAAATAAGAACAAGTTGGGTTTTCTACCCTGCAGAAGTTCTTTGCTTCCCGAAGGAATCTGCTGGCGCCTCTTCCGTCTTCAGGCGAATCTCTATTTCTTATTGAAGAGGATTTCGGGAAAAATATAAGAAATCTCTTTAGAAATATCATTTGCCGGAAGAAATCTTTTTAGAAATAAAAAAGAAGCTATATGAAAAAAGCCTTGGAATTCAAATTGAATCCCAAGGCTTTATATTTTGTTATCTCAAAGAAATTACTTCTTGTTGATAGCGAGGTCGATAGCTACGGCAATAGCAACAGTAGCACCTACCATCGGGTTGTTACCCATACCGAGGAAGCCCATCATCTCTACGTGAGCAGGAACTGAAGAAGAACCTGCGAACTGAGCGTCTGAGTGCATACGACCCATTGTATCAGTCATACTATGGGATATAAAGTATTCCCCTTTATGCAAACCTTTATAAGCCAATGATTTACATTCTACTTACTATGTTCAATATGTTAATGATCACTAGATTGGGCTGCAACTAAGGCAATAATAACCTGAATTTACTACCCAAATACTAATTGAAGTTACTTGAAACAACTAATCAGCATTCTTCTTTAGAAGAAGTGATGCAAAGGTACTAATAAAAAATAAGAGTGAAGAGGATTCTGAGAACTGTTTTCTATTAATAAAGTTTAAAAATGAGGGATAAATGAAAGATTTAAGGAAAATCCTATGGCGATTTAAGAATAAAAGTGTATATTTGCATCATAAAACAATAAGCTAATAAACCGATAAGGAAGTACGAGTAAATAAACATCATACACAAGTTGGTTAAAGTAAAGCTTTAAATAAAATGTAAACAATAATCTTTAAAAATATACAATTATGGTCTCAAGAAACAAGGAATTACAATGGCAAGCTGAGGATGATGCTAACACTATGGTTAACTATCAGGAGATAATGAGGGATAAAGCCAGAATGAACAGAGCTATTAAGGTAGCAAAGTCCAGGGCAGCAGACCTCACCAAGAGAGCAAGTGCTATGCAGAATGTAGCAAAGACAAAAACAACATCATCTAAGAGAAAGTAAGTTATGGGAAAAAAGGAAATGATACAAAAAACAGAATTGAGCTATATTCAAGCAAATTCATTAAGTAATGTACTTGCAATAGTAAATAAGCTTAATAGTGATTTCCCTGACAATCCCATCTTAAAGGATGATATTGTTCAGATTATGAAGAATGGTGAGGATTATATTCTCCTATATTATAAATAAGGTGTAAACTCTTTAATCCTGTAAGCTATGTCTAAACAAAGTAAATTGAATGACTATGACTCCGAACCTGTGAATTATTGTACTAAATGTTACTCACTAGGAATAAAGTATGAAGAATCTATAGGAATGGATTGCTGCTCACAATGTGGTTGTACAGACTTCAAAACAGCAGACTTCTTTGAGTGGGAAAAGCTATATATGAATAGGTATGGCCATAAGTATGTAGAAAAGACAAATGATGTAAGACAGTCTCCAATCTTTCAGTTATCTCCAGAAAAACTGAAAGCAAAGGTCTTCAATGATTCTGAATGGAGAGAGATTTGCACAGCAATGTATCCTACTTTCCCTAATTGGCTCAGCAAGTCTGACTCAGTTATTCTGTTGTTTGCAAAGCTATATCAGGAGAATAGGTTAGATGACTTAAAGGTAGAATTAATAAATAGAAGTAAAAACAAAAGTTATGGAAGAGCAGAGTAAAGCAAAACAGATTAATATGAATGCTGGTACAGGCAAGTCAGAAGCTAAGCAGCAGAAGCTTTCTTATGAGCAGCTTAATGAGGCATGTAATCAGTTGTGGCAGCAGAATAAACAGCTTGTTAAAAGAAACAGAGAGTTGGAAACCTTTGCCATGAATAAGAGACTTGATTATCTCTTCAAAGTATTGGAACTCAGTAATCAGTTCTCTAGTGACTTTATAGGAAACTGTGCCAGTGAGATTGAGCAGGCAATGACTATTCCTCAGGATATAGAAGAACATAAGAAGGAGGATTAATATGGAGAATAGTGTCAACATTAAGGTACAGGAAAAACCTACACTCCCAAAGCCAAACAATATAGTGACAGTTCCTATATCTGTTGGTATTGATTTCTTCAGATGGTGGTGTACTTTCCTAAAGTCATTCATCAGTCTTACTCCTAGGGAGCTGGATGTAACTGCAAGTTTCCTCAAACAGAGATGGGAACTTTCCAAGAGCATTGATGATCCTAGTATTCTTGATGAAATGGTCATGAGTGAATCTACTAAGAAGAAGGTTATTGAAGAGTGTGAAATCACTAAGCAGCACTTCTATGTAGTGATGAGTAATCTCAGAAAGAACAAAGTTATCATTAATGATAAGATAAACTCTCGCTTGATTCCTAATATCAGAAAGGAAGATAATGGATGCTTTCAACTGTTGATACTGTTCAAGGATAATAAGAAGAAAGCATGACCTATGATGAGATTATATCCAAGGTAGCTGAAAAGCTAGATTTTCCTGTAAGACTGGTAGATAGAACCTACAGAGCTTATTGGAGATCCATTAGAGAACATATTACTTCATTGCCTCTGAAGGAAGACCTTACTGATGAAGAGTTTCTGAAGCTTCAACCTAATGTGAACATTCCTTCCATAGGTAAGCTTCATGTAACTCTTGACAGATATAAGAGAATGAAGAAAATGCAAGAAATTAAAAATCAAATAAAACAAGATAAAGATGTTACACATAACAGAAATTAAGCCTACATGCTATCATTTGTTGGTTACAGGTGATACTTTTGAGAAAGATATGATTCAAGGAGGAGTTATTGTTGCCAAGAAGGGAGACTTGAAACTTTGGCAGAAGGTAGTAGCCATTGGTCCAAGTGTAAGAGATATAAAGGTTGGAGATATGGTGATGATTATTTCAGATCACTTTGCTGTGAAAAAGTATAATAAGAACTCAGTACAGAATGATTTGGATAATAACCCAATCCTTACCTATAACTTCCCTTTTGAGACTGTAGATGATGAGAAAGGTAATCCTCATGATTATCTTTATATTGCTGACAATGATATAAGATATGTCTTTGAGGGATATGAGAAAGAGGAATCACTCATTGTTCCAGGAAAGAAAATGTTGATTGTTTAGTTAGTTATAAATTGTTTTTATGTAGAAGTTAGTTGTGGAGAGTAGCTCAAGTCTTTTTAGGCTTGGGCTATTTTTATTTTATCTTAGGATGAATGTTAGGTTCTTGCCTATACCTTATTATATATATACTTTTGCAGGAATAAGAGTAGAAGTATATGGAAAATGTAAAGTTTAATAAATGTCAGACACCCTTAGAGGATTTGCATCTGGAGAAATATCCTGCTGAAGTACAAGAGCAATTCTGGGATTTCCTTAACAATGTTCCTTTTATCAGATGGATGGTATCTCCTGATAGACCATTGGTGTCAGAATTACCTAGAGATAATGAAGGTAGAGCTATCATTGATATTACTCATCCTCCAATCCTTGAAGATAGTGATTATTTCAGACCATCTGCTTTAGCCTATAAAGCTAATAAGGGAAGATATGTCTTGTTAAGACCAAATGCAAACCCAAATAGTGACTTTGGCAAATGGCTATATAGTCAGAGGGAAAGAGGATGGAATGGATATTGTAATCCTGCTACTGGTATGTGGGTAACAGGAGATTACTATTGGATGCTTAATTTCTGTCCTATGCACCTTGTAGAGAATGAGAATGGTATAGATATAAGAACTGTTGCCCATCCTAGATTTTGGGATGGTCAATTCCTTATGTCTCACTACTTTCTACAGGCTAGAACACATGGTCATCATGCTGCTGAATTGGCTAGCCGTGGTAAAGGAAAGGCACATCCCTATAGTCAACTTGTATATACTCCAGATGGTGTAAAGGAATGGGGAGATATACAAGTAGGAGATGTATTGTTTGGAGATGATGGAAATTTAACTAAAGTCACTCATATTCCTTTTGATGAAGAGGAAAAGATTTACACTGTAACTCTTTCTGATGGTAGAAAGTTACAATGTACATCTGGACATCTTTTCTATGTAAAAGATCATAGGAAGAAAAATAAAATGCAGGTAATTGACCTTTGGACAATTATACATTCAGATTATGCTCATAAAAGAAAGGATGGAGGTATTGAGTATTACTATGCTATACCTAATAATAAAAAGGTGGAGTTTAATTCCCAAAGAATACTTATTGACCCTTATACATTAGGACTTCTTATAGGAGATGGTTGCTTAACTAAAAGTTGCCTCAATGTAGCAGAACTCACTTCTGGAGAAGAAGACTTTGAATTTTATAAGCAGCAGGTTCCTTATGATATGTATGCAAGAAAAGGAAAGTATAGTCATGGAATAAAGATAAATAATCTGCAAGGAAAATTATTGGAGTATAATCTTTGGAATACAACTTCAGATACTAAGTTTATACCAAAAGAGTACATGTTTAATTCTTCAGATGTAAGAATTGCTTTGTTGCAAGGTATAATGGATACAGATGGTACTGTAAACAACAATGGTGTTCCTATGTTTACAACTACATCTGAAAGATTAGCTAAAGATGTTAGATGGTTATGTCATAGTTTAGGTTATAATTCTACTATGTTTACTAAGCAAGGTAAATATACAGATGTTAATGGTCAACATCCATGTAAATTGACGTACAATGTTACTATTCTTACTAATGATCCAATATTTAGATTGCAAAGAAAGTTGGATAAACTTATAGGGTTTAACTCTGCTTATAGTAAAAGTAGGAGAGATTGGACTAGAATAGTTGATATAAAATACAGTCATAGGGAAAAAGCAAAGTGTGTTGTTGTGGATAATGAAAGTCATTGCTACCTAATTGGAGACTTTATTGTAACCCACAACACGTCTTTTGGTGGGGGACTTCTTGCCAAGAGATGTATCATAGGAGAATCAGAGAATAACAAGACAGAAGTACAGTGTATGGTTACTGCTGTAGATAGAACCAAGCTGATGGATACCAATCAGATTCTTAGAGTATTCAAGGATAATCTGGATCACTGTGCTAAATATACTCAATTTGCTTCTCACAGATTAAAGTCTTCTGACCAGGAGATGGAGTGGAAGATGGGATTTAAGAAAGCAGGTAGTGAAGTAGAATATGGTAGTAAGAACTCTGTATCAGGTATCATTACTGGTGTTAACCAAGATAAGCTGAATGGTTCCCGTGGTGTGCTATATCTTATTGAGGAGGCTGGTATTTTTAAAAATCTTACCAGTATGTATAACATGATTAGACCTTCTGTAGAGCATGGTAGTAAAGTCTTTGGAGAGATATTTGCCTATGGTACTGCTGGTGATGATCAATCAGACTTTACAGCCTTTGCAGAGATGTTCTATTCTCCTGAGGGTTATAACTTAGAGCCTTTGGATAATGTCTTTGATAAGGAAGGTCAGGGAAGAAAGAAGTGTTGTTTCTTCTTTCCTGCATATCTCAACTATGATGAAAGCTGTATAGATAAGAATGGTAACTCTGATGTAAGTAAGGCCTTGCTGATGATACTTTATGATAGATATAAGGTGAAGTATGGTACTACTGATATCAATACTATAGTCAAGCGTATATCTCAGTATCCTATAGTTCCACAAGAAGCTATGCTTAGAAGTCATGGCAATATCTTCCCAGTAACAGAACTTAATGAAAGGTTGAATCAGTTAGATAATGACTCAAATGCTTTTGATGATGTTTATGTTGGAGAGTTAGTACAGGATAATAAGACAGGGGAAGTAAAATTCAATCCAACTATAGACTTACCTATCAGGGATTTCCCTACTAAGGATAATAAAGTCAAGGGTGCTCTTGAGATATTTGAGATGCCTAAGAAGAATGGTGAAAGTAAGATACCAGCTGGTAGATATATCTGTTCTGCTGACCCTTATGATGCAGATTGTTCTAATACCATGTCTTTAGGTTCAATTTTTGTAATGGACTTATGGACAGATATGATAGTAGCAGAATATACAGGAAGACCTACCTTTGCAGAGGACTTCTATGAGATATGTAAAAAGTTATGTTTATTCTATAACTGTAGATGTATGTATGAGCAGAATGTCATGGGTATGTTCTCTTACTTCAGTTCCCACAATGCTACCCACTTATTGGCCGAGACTCCAGAATACCTTGTACAGAGAAACATGATTAGCAGTATTGGTTATGGTAATAAGTCTGTTGGTATCAGAGCTACTACACCTATTATTAATGGAGCCTTCAAGATGATACAGACTTGGCTTAGAAAACCTATTGTCTCCATAGAAACTGATGCAGAAGGTAATAATAACGAAGTAAGTATACCTAATCTATATAGAATAAAGAATAGAGCATTATTGAAGGAGCTTGTGTTATGGAATCCTCAGGGTAACTTTGATAGGGTTATGAGTCTTGTACAGTTAATGCTCTATAGGGAAGAAAAGATGGTGCTTTATCATGGTGACCTAAGACATACGGAAGAAGTAAGCTCTGGTATGGAGAAGGATGACTATTGGGATAAAAATTATCCTGGTAAGAAAAATAGTGCAATAGCAGTAAAAAGTTACTACTGATAAACTAGGAAAGGTGCTTGTTTAAGTACCTTTTTTAGTATATCTTAGAGTCTGTGTAAGATGCCTGTTTAATCCTTAATATTTCTATACTTTTGCAGCAAAAGAAGAATGTAGAACTAAAAAGAGAAGAAAAGTATGGAAGCACTTAGTTTTGATAATATCTTAGGTGAGCAGGAGATTGAAACTCTCTTTACTGACCCAGAAGATAATGATGTTCAGGAAGAACATAAAGAAACAGAAGAGGAGAAGGTAGAAACTCCTGATTCTGATGATAAAAAACAGAAAGAAAAAGATAATACTACTGAGGATGTGGATCCTGAAGATTTGTTTGAGGATAAAGCACCAGAGAGCGTAGGTAGTGGTAAAGATAATGAAGGTAAGGAAGATACTGCCCCTGACAATGATGCAGATGGCACTTCTCCAAATAACTTCTACTCTTCCATTGCCAATGCCTGTGCAGTGGATGGTATCTTCCCAAACCTTGATGATGAGACTATTAAGAAGGCTGTAGATGCAGAGTCTTTCAGTAATCTGATTGAGGCAGAGATTAATGCCCGCTTTGATGAAAAACAGAAGAGAATTTCCCAGGCTCTTGAGAATGGAGTAGAGCCTACTGATATTAAGAAGTATGAATCAACCCTTAATTATATCAATACCATTACTGATGCAGCTATTGCAGAGGAAAGTGAAAAGGGTGAGCAGTTGAGGTACAATCTTATTTATCAGGACTTTATCAATAAGGGCATGACTCCTGATAAAGCAAAGAAGTTTGCTGATAGGACAGTAGATGCAGGTACAGACGTTGAGGATGCAAAGGAAGCTTTGCTCAGCAATAAGGAGTTCTTTAGCAATGCATATAATAAGATGCTTCAGGATGCTCAGCTGAAAGCTGATGAAGAGAAGGCTGAGAGAGAGAAGAATGCCAAGGAATTGGAAAGGACTCTTATGAAGGATAAGCAGTTGTTTGGTGATATGGAGATTAGCAATGATATTCGTAAGAAAGCATTTGATTCTGTTTCCAAGCCAGTATATAAAGACCCAGAGACAGGTGATTATATGACTGCCATTCAGAAGTATGAATCTGAGCATAGAGCTGACTTCCTCAAATATACAGGTCTCATCTTTGCAATGACCAATGGCTTTAAGGATTTTGATTCTTTTGCCAAAGGTAAAGTAAAGAAAGAAGTAAAGAAAGGTCTTAGAGAATTAGAACAAACCCTAAACAATACTAGGAGAAACAACGATGGTAGCCTTAGAATGGTAACTAACCAAAAGGATGACCCTAACTCTTTTATTAGTAAGGGAATGAAGCTTGATTTGTAAGACCATGTATAAGATAAGATTTGATTATAAATGTTTTAACTTTTTGATAAAATGGCTGGAAAATTAAGTAAATTTCAGAAGCAGACTTTTAACCATTGGATGGGTACAACCAAGAATAACCACCTTGGTGGTATCTTCCAGTTGCAGCCACAGAAGGCAACAGCTCTGATGGTACAGTTGCTTGCTTGGTATAAGGGCAAGACCCTTGATACATTCCTCTCACAGTTCCCTACCAAGACTTTTGACTCTGATGAAGAGTATACATGGGATATTATTGGTAGTGCTACCAGAAACATTCCTTTGGTAGAAGCACGTGATGCTGATGGTAAGATAGTTGTAGCAGGGGGTGATAATGTTGGTGTAAATGGTGAGCCTTTTTATTTGGTATTTGCTGAGGATTGGTTTGCAGACCAGGAGGTTATTGTTGGTGAGCGTAATGAGGTTTATCCTATTAGGGTCCTTGCCAATGGTAGAAATGAAGGCACCAATACTGTATATCGCTGTGAATTGATGGGTGGTATTACTGCTGGTATTCCTGTAGATGAGTTGCTTCCTGGTAAGCGTTTTTCTGTAGAGTATGCTCCAGTAGAGAGGGAATTCTCTCGTAAGGCAGGTGATATCCGTTTTGCTAGCCCAGTAGCTATGAGAAATGAGTTCTCTACCATTAGAATTCATCACAAGGTTTCTGGTGCAATGCTTGGCAAGAAGGTAGCCTTTGGTATTCCTGTAACACGTGAGACTAATGGTCGCTATGTAAAGGATACTGTAAACATGTGGATGCATGAGGTACAGTGGCAGCTTGAGCAGCAGTGGAATGATTATAAGAATAATGTTCTTGCATTTGGTCGTTCTAACAGAAATATGAATGGTGAGTACCTTAACATTGGTAAATCTGGTGAGGTTATCCGTATGGGTGCTGGTCTCTATGAGCAGATGGAAGTATCTAATACTATGCCTTATAATACATTCTCCCTGAAGCTTATTGAGGATGCTCTCTATGAGTTGTCAGCAGCTAAGCTTGATATGAAGGATAGAACCTTTATCATTAAAACAGGTGAGCGTGGTGCTATTCAGTTCCATAAAGCAGTACTTGATACTGTAAGTGGTTGGTCTGCATTTACTATCAATGGTGATCAGATTAATGTTGTTAAGAAGACCCAGTCTCCTCTTCATGAGAATGCACTTTCAGCAGGCTTCCAGTTTACTGAGTTCCTTGCACCTAATGGTGTAAAGGTTAAGGTAGAAGTGGATGCTTACTATGATGATCCTGTAAGAAATAAGATTATGCATCCTAATGGTGGTCCTGCATTCTCTTATAGATATGATATCTTTGATATTGGTACAATGGATCAGCCTAACATCTTCAAGTGCGCAGTTAAAGGTATGGAAGGCGACTTGACAAGTTATGAGTGGGGATTAGCGGCTTAATAGCCTTTACACATTTCTCAGTTCCCACCCTTTTCTTAGGAACAGAAAAAGAATAAAAAACGAGGTTAATTGCTGGAAGTTCCTTAGAGCTTCCGATTATTTACAAGGTTTCAAACATTTAAATATGGAAATCAAAGAAGAATGGAAAAGCTTACCTGAGTACATTGGAATAGAAATAATTACTTTAGGCAGAGTAAGAAAGAATACAAGAAAGCATCATGGAGATGTAATTAGTGAGTTCTGTAAAGATAGAGACGGTTATTGTAGATGCACTGTTCAGATGTTAGATGGAAAGAAGACATCTCAGCCAGTTCATAGATTAGTAGCAAAGGCTTTTATAGAAAATCCAGAAAATAAGCCTTGTGTCAATCATATAGACAATGACAGAACAAACAATAGAGTAGATAACTTAGAATGGGTAACACCGAAAGAGAATGTATATCATTCATTTACCCATGGAGTAAGGAAGAAACTGAAAGATGTTCAGAGAACAACGGTACTAACGGATTTTCAAGTTTCTCAGATAACAAAGCTAAGAGAACTCTATACAGTAAATCAAATCTCTAAGTTGTTCAACATCAAATATTCAACATTAAAGAACATCATTCGTAGAGTAAATAATAGAAGATTGGATAACCAGCAGCCAAGCATATATAAAGATATATATGAAGGTTCAACGACTATCCCTTTGGGAGTAAGGCTTAAGTAAGCTTGAAATGCCTCGCCCAACTAATGTTGGTGAAGATATAGTCTGAACTCTTATGAAAGTAAGAGAGATTACATGGAAACGATGTAGTCGTAACATATAAATGTGAGAAACCCATTCACTGGTCAGATGGGTAACCCTAACATGAGTCATGATGAGGATTCTGCAACCATTCACAAGATGACTACCACTGGTGTATGTGTGCTTGATCCTACAAGGACAATGAGTTTGATTCCTGCAATTCTTGTAGGCTAAACTATAAACGCAGTAGTGAGGGAATAACAATTTCCCTCCTGCTTGCTTTATAATATAATAAGGTAGAAGAATAAAAAATAAGGAGAAGTTAAAATGGGAAGACCAAAGAAAGTAGAAGGAGGTTCAGATATGGATAATACATTAATGGAAGGTGTAGAGATTGATGTTACACCACAGGCAGAAGTTTTGCCTGAGAAGCCAGAAGTTGTAGAGGAGATTACTAAGAAAGTCAATAAACCTGCAGCTCAGCAGTATTATAGTAATGAACCAGTTAATTGTTTGAAAAATGAGAAAATCATTGTAAGGTTTGTTCCAAGTCCTACAGCAATGGTTCAGAGAAAGGGACATATTCTGTATGGTGGTATGGCAGAGAATGCTACAAGAAGCTTTGTAGTGCCAAGACTCAATAAGACAGGTATGTTCAAGAATGTTCTTACAGATAGTGAGAAATCCTTCCTTGAGAAGGCTATGGGGTTAGAAATCAATGCTCTCAGTATCTATAAGAAAGAGAATAACTTCTGGGATGACAGTAATCCTAACGGTATTGGTAGAGTAACCTTGCATAAGCAGGATAACTACTTTGACCTCAGTATCCCAGAGCAGTATATCCAGTATAAGATTCTGCTTGCCAATAAGGACTATATTGCAGCATCTATGGAGGAATTGGAGAATAGACCAAAGGCAACTTATCAGTTTGTCATTATCTCTGAAGGTGCAGAGTCTCAGAAGAATCTCAGTAGGATGGATGTTACAATGGAGTGCTATACTGAGTATGGTGCTGTCAGAAATGATAAGGATACTCTCAAGACTATCATTGAGATTCTTGAAAAGAGACCAGTCAGTCCTAGTGTTAAGATTGACTACTTGCAGAATAAGATTAATGAATATATCCAGGCAGATCCAAGGAAGTTCCATTCAGTCATTAAGGATGAACTCCTTCCTGCAAAGGTTCTTATCAAGAGAACTGTAGAGGCAGGTCTTGTAGGTACTAAGAATAATACCTACTATCTCCGTAAGGATGGTTCTGCTCTCTGTGAAATGAATGAAGAAAGCACCTTGAACAATGCTGCCAGATATATCAGTAGTATTAAGCATCAGGAGCTTAAGTATATGCTGGAAGCACAGTTAAAAGAAGATTAAAGTGAATTTATAATATATGGAGTAGGGGAGGAGACATAAGCCCTTCTCACTCCTTTTTAAAACTATAAAGATATGTCAGTAGAAGAGATGGATAATATGTTTGATGTGTTGTATAACAATATAACCTCAAACCAAGCACCAGGATTAAATGCCTATGAAAAGAGTGTCTTTCTTACCAAAGGTCAGGATGAGATTCTGAAGAATTACTTTAATCCTAAAAGTAAGGGTAACAATACCCAGGAAGGCTTTGATGGTAATGTCAAAAGACAAGTGGATTTCTCCATGCTCACTACTGTAGCTACCACAAGTGCAACTTCTTATACTTATAGTCTTGTAACTGGAAAGACTGATAAGGATGGTAAACCTGTATATTCAAGAACAGAAGCTACTGCTCCTAAGTCTACCTATAGTTATACAGAAGCTTATGATTCTGATGGTAATGTTCTTAAGGATGAAAAAGACCATGTTCTTTATATAAGAAATGAAGGTACTGATGTTTCAGACTTTGGTACTCCTCTCTTTGATATGAGAGAAAATACCAAGAGTGTTACTTTGCCTTCTAAACTTATGTATGCTATTAATGAGATGGTAGAAGTAACTAGAAATGATAAAAAAATTCTATTACAGGTAGTACCAGTTAAATTTGATGAGTACTCCAGGTTGATGTGTAAACCTTACAAGAGACCTTTGAAATATCAAGCATGGAGGCTTACTAATAATGATGTAGTCAATAAGGCTGATATTGTAGTAGGACCTTCAGATACTCTTACTAAATATACTATTAGATATGTAAGGAGACCTAATCCTATTATTGTATCTAACCTTGATGGTCTTACTATTGAAGGAAAGAGTACAGCAACAGAATGTGAGTTAGATCCTATCCTTCATGAAGAGATTCTTCAAAGAGCAGTAGAACTTGCCAAGGTTGCATGGACTAACACAGGTCAGGATAATCTGCAGGCAGTAATGCAGGCAGGACAAAGAAGTGAATAATTTTAAATCTTAGAAAGATGACTAAAGAAGAGTTTTCAAATGGATTTGATACTATGCTGAATAGCTATAGTGCTACAGCTAAGTTTGGTGAGGAATCTACCAAACAATCTGTATCACTTGATGAATATGAGAAGTCATTGTTTCTGACAAAAGCACAGGAGGATATAGTTACTAGTCTTTATAATGGTAAGAATCCTTATGGAGACTCTTTTGAAAGTACAGAAGAAATGAGAAGGTACTTGTCTAATCTTGTAGTAGAAAAGTACTTAAAGCCAATAACTAATACCAGTGGTACTCCATTAGGAATTACAAGTACTTCAACATTCTTCACTCTCCCTGAGGATTTATGGTTTATAACCTTGGAATCAGTAATACTTGATAATGGAAAATGCAGAGGGGAAACTTATATGAAAGTTTATCCTACTAAACAGGATGAATATTTAAATATCAAGGATAATCCTTTCAGGGGAGCTAATGACAGAAGAGCTTTAAGATTGGATCTTTCTGAAGGAAATGTGGAGATTATCTGTAAGTATATGATTGCAGTATATTATATAAGATATATCAAAAAGGTTCCTCCTATTATTCTTACTGACTTACCCGAAGGCTTGACCATTGAGAAAAAGAGTGAGGCTAGTGATTGTATCTTACATGAAGCTCTTCATCAGAAGATTCTTGATAGGGCAGTACAGATAGCTCTTCAGAGTAAGGGTTATAATTTACAAAGAGAAAATAGAGATAGTTAAAACCTACTAATGTAGGTTTATGTTTAATTTAATACATAATAAAAATGAGTGTATTTTCAACAAGACAGAACAGACAGTTCTATGTAGCAAATAAGTTGATTACTGGTGCTACAGCCTTGGCTAACAAGGGTGAGATGAAGGTAAAGAGTATTGGTGACATTGAGAAGGAAATTTACTTTGAGGTTCTTGGTCCAGATACTGTTCTTAAGAGTGATTACATCCAGGTAAAGAATATCGCAGCTGCTAAGGCTATTAAGGCTGTTGATATGGAGACACCAATGAAAAAGGTATTGGTTACCTTGGATTCAAGTGTAAATGGTGGTGCTCCTATTGTAGGTCAGGATTATATCCTCCGCATTAACCTCCGTCAGTTCTATGGTATGAGTGACCAGGATCAGTACTTTAAGGATGCTGCTGTACGTGCAGTTAAAGGTATGACTGCTAAGCAGTTTTATGAAGCAATGGAGAAGGCTCTTAATCTTTGCTTCTCTCGTGAAGTAGGTGCTAATGCAAAGAGCAATCCATATCTTACATTCAGCTCTAGTGCATCAGGTCTTGTCATTGAGGAAAAACCTCAGTCATGGCATCTTGGTACAGAGGCACAGGAGAGAGTATATTTTGATGTAGTTCCTACTACTGTATATGATGGTACTACAGACCTCATTTGGGGTAGTGTTGCTGAGCAAACTGCTACCACTAAGATTGGTAATGGTAAGAAGATTGCTGACCTTGAGTACTTCCTCCTTGGTGAGCGTGGTGACCAGTATAGAAAGATTGGTTGGCCTAATGATGTAGAGACTGTAGGTATGGTAGACCCTACCAAGACTTATGATGTCTTTGAGATTCATTATGCTTTCACTGATACAGGTGTAAATAGCTATAAGTCAGAGAAGGACATTACCATTGCTGTTCCTACAGCAGTTAAGACTTCTACTGATGGTGGTGGTGCAGATTATACTATTATCAATGCTATCATTGGTGCATTCAATACAGCCACAGGTCTTAATGTAGCTACACTGAAGTAACTTAAATCTGAATTGTTTATCATAATACAAGAGGGATTGGGGAAATATATCCCTTCTCCCTCTTTTTTGTTTCATTAATAAATAAGAAAATATGATTATCTTTGATCAACTCAGAATATCTGATGATGGTAAGAGAATGTATATCAATGCCCATGTAAACAAGGCAGATTATTTCAATGATATATACATTGATTCCATTGTCATTCAGACAGCAGATAAAGTATCTGAAACAAACCCTGGACTTCCTACATCAGACTATGTTTATATCAAGAAAGCAGAAGAAAATGCCAAGGAACTGAACTTAGTTCTTGAAGCATCAGACTTGTCTAGGTCTTGGGAGTCAGACCCTAAGGCTATTGCATTTAATAGAGGAGATATGAGTAAGACTTTGTTCTTTGTTTATATTAAGTGTAAAGGTACTCCAGGCTCCTGCACACCTTGTAGACTTGATGAAGAGACTACTCTTGGTGTTGTATTTGATGAGAATGTCTTGCATCAGAAGGTTATGGACTATACTAAGGAATTAGTTGCAGATTGCAGTGTTCCTTCAGCATTCATTGACTTTATTCTTCTATGGAATGCCTTCAAGTCAGCAATAGAGACAGAACATTATATTCCTGCTATCAAATTCTTTAATATGATGTTTGATGAGGTAGGAAAATCCTGTCAGAGTAGAACAATTAAAACTTGTGGATGTAATGGGTGATATATTGTTAGAAGCATTGACTAAGTACTATCAGGCTCTGGAGGTAAAAGGCTATATGTCAAAAGTCCACAGTGAAAAGCTGTTGGTAATGGCTTTTTATTGGGACTTTATGTACAATGACTACAGAGCATTACTTAGTAAGAAAGATTATCGTCTTATAGAGAGAGCTTTAGACTGTATCTATGGGACTAGTTGTTTAATACCTTATCCAGATTATTTGAAGATGGGAAAATTACATTTAGGTGAAATAACAGAGATGGCTCAAAGAGTTAAGACTCTTGAAGAGACAGAAGTAGTTAAGGTTATTCATGACCTTGATAGTGTAAATAGTGACCCTCAGTCTGATATTGTTATTATGGCTGAGGAGTAATAGTGAATAAGAAGTTTACTTAAATCAGTAAATAATTTCTTTAATATGGCTCAGAGGTTAGTTAAAAAGTACTACCTTTGAGCCATAATTAATAATAAGAGAATATGTAATGGTTAGAGGTATAATTTATAAATATACTAGTCCAAGTGGAAAATCATATATTGGACAGACTATAGATGAGAAGAGAAGAAGACAAAATTGGTTTTCCTCTTCCTATGAATATGCAGGTACTGCAATCAATAGAGCTAGAGCTAAATATGGTAGAGATGCATTTACTTATGAAGTAATATTTACTCACTCCTTTCAGACAAAAACTGAAGCAAAGGAATTGTTAAATGTAATGGAAAAATATTATATAAAGAAATATAATACTTTTGCTAATGGATATAATTGTGATGAAGGAGGAAGAGGAGCTGCTGATTATAAGTTATCAAAAGAAGCTAGGAAAAATATTAGCTTAGGAGTTAAGTCTTGGACAAGTACCTCAGAAGGAAAGAAAAAGTTATCCTTAGCACATAAGGAAGTACCTCATAAAAAGGGGTATAGGCTGCAAGGAAACTTTATTCCTATTGTTCAACTTTCTAAAGAAGGGAAATGGGTAAATGAATTTGATTCTATAACAGATGCTGCAATACATATTAATAATAATAAATCAAAATGTAGTGTTAATATTAGTAGTGTATGTAAGGGGAAACGAGATACAGCTGAGGGTTATAAATGGATGTATAAAGATGATTACTATAAGTACTTCTTACATCCAGAATTAGGCAATATTCCAAAAAGAGTACAACGGGCTTTAGATTATGTAGCAAAACTATTTACTCCAAAGAAAAAGAAAGTATATAAAAGAAAATACAAGAAGAAAGAAGACTCTAGAATTAACAGGCATACACAACAAATAGGACAATATAATGAAAACCTTGAATTAGTTAAAGTATGGCGAAATGGCTTAGAAGCTTCAAATATTCTTGGTTTTTCCTCTGCAAACATTTATCGTTCTACAAGGACCTTGGGTAAATATATGGGATATTATTGGAGAAAATATGAAGGGCAGCAAACTATTCTACCTAAGGAAAAGAGAAAGATTAAGAAACCTCAATTAAATAAGAAGGTTGTACAAATGAATTTGCAAGGGGAAGAATTATTTGTATTTGATAGTATCGGTGATGCTTGTAAGGCAGTAAATGCTTCCAATCGGACATTGTTGAGTAGATGTTTAAATGGAAAAGGGCATACTGCTTATGGTTATAAATGGAAATTTTTAAATTGTGCATAATATGACAGTTAGAGAAATTACTTTTATGTGTCTTGATTTGGCAAAAGCCAATTCTTCTGATGATAGTTTTTGGACAGAAGATCATGTTATCTTTCTGCTAAAGAAATATAGGAGTTTCTTGATAAAGAAGGAGCAGGAGAAGCAGAAAGCTACTACTGATATAGCCTCAGAGTTTGAATATCAGCAGATATGTCTAGACTTAGAGAAAGTACCTGCTATTGATGGAGAACCTTGTACTGGTGGATATTATCTCAGAACTACCAAGAAGATTCCAAAGATTCTTGAGGATAATCAGCCTAGAGTATATCCTGTAGATTTCTATCAGGGAATCAATATCAGCTATATCCCTAGAGATAGAATGAGATATGTAGGTACTAATAAGTTTCTACAGAATATCATCTATGTTTCATTGGGTCCAGACTTACATCTATATCTCAATAGCAGTAATCCTCAATTTCTATACTTGAAGAAGCTGAGAATGAGTGCTGTATTTGAAGACTTCGATGAAATGTCAGGTTACTTATGCAATGATGATGGAGACTCTATGGCTTGTGATGTTATGGATGAAGTTTTTCCTATAAGAGAATATTTAGTTCCTACATTAATGGAATTAGTAGTTAAAGAATTAACTTCAGCAAAATATCAGCCAGTAGATGAACATAACAATGCTGCCGATGATATATCAAAGGTATCAACTAAACAGAGTTAATAATGGAGTATAAGGAATTTGAGAAAACTTTGCATGACAGAACTCTTCCTAGGGAAGTTAAGGTAACTAACTCATGGGGAGTTTATGATAGTTATAAGGCTATTCGTAAACACCAATGGTATGATATAGGTAGACCTTTGAAGGAACATGAATTCTATAGTATTATCAGAGGAGTTAATGACTTATTGGCTGAAGATATTGCTAATGGTAAGGAAGTAACATTTCCTAGCAGGATGGGAGCACTAGAACTTAGAAAGATACAGAGTGGTGTAAGTATTGTAGATGGAAAGCTTAAGAATACCTATCCTATAGATTGGTTAAGAACTACAAGACTTTGGTTTGAAGACTTGGAAGCCAGGAATAACAAGACTCTCCTTAGGAATGAAACAAAGTATATATATCATGTAAAGTATAATAAGTTCTGTGCCAACTATACCAACCAATGCTTCTATGAGTTTAAACTCAATAGGTTCATCAAGTTGGCACTCAAAGAGAATATTAATAAAGGAAAAATAGATACACTATGGTAACAAATATACAATATACCAACATCAGGAGAGTACTGGATGATATTACAGAACATCCTCTTCTAAGAGATGTAACTCTGGAGCAGGTAATCAGGCATACTATCAGATTTATATCCCTACATGGCTATCCTCAGCTTTATCAGGATAAGATAGATACTGTAGATATCAAGGACTTTAGAGGACTTCTTCCATGTGACTTGATTTCTATTATTCAGGTAAAGGACTTAAAGACTGATGTATGTCTTAGGTCTATGACTGATACCTTTACTCCTGGGTTAAGACCTAAGCCAGATATGAGGAATCAGCCTAAGGATTTACTGAATAATATGAAGCCTCCAGTAGATACTTATATTCCACCTATGCAGGAATATAGGGAAGAACCATCCTTCAAGACCCAAGGAAGGATTATCTTTACTTCTTTCCCAGAAGGTAGGATAGAGATTGCTTATAAGGCTATTCCTGTAGATGAAGATGGTTTTCCTCTTTTGATAGATAATGAAACTTATCTCAATGCCTTGGAAGCTTATATCAAAGTCAAGGTGTTTACAGTAAAGTTTGATACAGGAAAGATTCAGGCAGGAATACTTAGTAATGCTCAGACTGAATATGCTTGGGCTAGTCATCTTTTACAGAGTGAAATGACTATGCCTAGTGTCAGCGAGATGGAGAGCCTTACAAGAATGATGAATACTTTGATTAAGCCAGTCAGACAGTTTGATAATGGCTTTAAAGACTTAGGAAATCGTGAATATTTAAGAAATCACTAATATGGCTAAGAAATATATAAATTGGAAAACAAAGGGTATGAACAGAGATATGTCTGTTTCTGCCTTTAATCCAGAGTTTGCCTTTGAGAATCGTAACCTCAGGTTAGCTACCAATGAAGGCAATACTATGATGTCTTGGGTTAATGAAAGAGGTACAAAAAAGATAACTCTTAACATTGCTACTGGTCTATGGGAAGAGGACTTTGGTAATACGAAGTACATTAATTATATTACAGGTATTCCAGTAGGTACAGCAGTGTTAAATCATAAGTTAATCATTTTTACATGTTCTGATTATATCTATGTCTTTGAGAAATCAACCAAAGATGAGAATACTCTTGAAGGTAAGATTATATACTTTGGTACTTTAGGTTTCAGTCCAGAATACCCAATAGAAACTCTAGTATCTTATGAGTCTGAGAATATCCAGAAAGTCTATTGGACAGACAATAAGAATCAGCCTAGAGTTATCAATATTGTTGGTTCTATAGAAAAAGGCAATGATAATCAATTTGACTTTGTACCTAAGCTTCAACTTAATGAAGAAATAAAGGTAACTAAATTGTTAGGCTCAGGCGAATTCTCCCCAGGAGTCATTCAATACGCCTTTACTTATTACAATAAGTATGGTCAAGAAAGTAATATCTTCTATACAACACCTTTATATTATATATCATACAACGACAGAGGTGCTAGTCCTGAAGGAAAGGTTAGCAATAGTTTTACTATAAACATCACCAATGCAGATAGTAGATTTGACTTCATCAGAGTATACTCCATTCATAGGACAAGTATAAATGCAGTCCCTGAGACAAGGAGAGTTACAGACTTGGTAGTATCTGGTACTACTTTATCTTATACAGATAATGGACTTGCTGGAGATACTATAGATCCTACAGAGTTATTGTACATTGGTGGAGAAGAAGTTATATCTGGTACTATGGCTCAGAAAGACAATACTTTGTTCCTAGGAAACATCAAATTGCAAAGGAGAGCAATAGATTCCAGTGTCAAGAATTATTTTAAAGGTAAGAGTATTGATTTTAAAATATCTACAAAGAAAATAAGTTCCCCAGAGATAAAGGGATATTATCCTTATGTAAATCAGTTAAGCATGAATGCCTATCAGTTCAAGACCTTTAAGTACCTTGAATATTATAGATTTGGTATTCAAGCACAACATTATACAGGTAAGTGGTCAGAACCAATATGGATTAATGATGTAAGGAACACTAAGCATATTGACACTAAGTTTTATAACTCCGAGGATATTGGTCTTCCTATAGCAGAATACTCATTGAATGATAAGACAATCATAAACACCTTAGTATCAGAGGGGTATGTAAAGATAAGACCTTTGGTAGTATATCCTACTGTTAATGACAGAGAAGTAGTATGTCAAGGAGTGCTATGCCCTACAGTATACAATGTATCTGATAGATATGGTAATTCTCCTTTTGCTCAGTCTTCTTGGTTTGTAAGACCTAATGCTCCCTTTGATGAGTATAAGGCTTCCCACTATAATCAAAATGCTAGTGGAGAATGGGGTGGGGATTGGATGGAACTTGGACAATACTTAGGCAACCCTTCTTTATATTCTAGGGCTGGTATTATGTCTAATAAAAGAAGTGTTGTCAAATATTCCACAACTAACTTTGATATTAATGGTATTAATAAGGGTGCTTGGGCAGAATTTAGGAATAACAGGCCTATACCAGGAAATAATGAAAGGAATGCAGAAATTCAATGTATATGGAATCCTCCTACTCCTTATGTCTCAGATACTGCAACAGATTCAGAGATAGCTAGCTGGGTTTCAAATAATTCTGAAAATTATTACATTGATCAGTCCATCTTGACCTTGCATTCTCCAGACATTGAATTTAATAATGAGATAAGAGCTATGGATACATCAGGTATGAAACTAAGAATAGTGGGAATGGTACCTGTTACAGCCTTTGCATCTGACATAGACATACAGACTTCAACTCCAGTAAATAATTTCTATGATAGCTCAGACTTGCCTATAGGATTCTATAAGGAGCCTATTGGTGTAGAGAATGAATTTGTGTCTAATTCAGGTTACCCTGCATTTATTCAAAAGACAGGAGACTCTCATTTCGGATGGAAAGGAATGCTCTCAGGTGCTTTTTGGTTTGATGAATTGACAGCTTATAAGAAAAATACTGGTAATACTAAGCATCTTACTACAGGATTTGTTGTATACCCTTGGCATAGGAATGGCTCTCTTAACAATACAAAATTTGCTACTGACGGTTATAAATCTGCCATGCTTGATAAGAAAAAACTATCAAACATGAGGTATTCCTACAAGTCTGTATACTTTGATGATGCTAAGATATGGAATGCCTATGAGAAGGATAATGAAGATAAGACAGGTATTTCTGGTGTTGCAGTATTTGATTCAAATGAAGTATCTATGGTTAGAATTCCTGCACAACATAACTCTGGTCTGACAGATATTAATTACTATGGCAATGTAGATAAACTTCTCAGCATATCAAGAATAGGTGATAAGAAGGAGGGTTATCCTATAATGACTACTGGTACTCAAAATGCAGATAGTAATGCACACTTGTTGTTTAGTGGTAATTATATGCAAATCGATAGTAGGTTTACTGACCAAATCACAGGTATTGATCCTGTGAGGATAAAATATAAGTCTACACCACATGCTGTATTAGCACTTAACTACTCTAAGTCAGGAGCACAAAGAATACTTCCTACTATACAAGACGGAGATAATTTAGGTTCACCTTGGAATGTCAATTATGTAGGAGGTAATATAACCTCTGGTCAGCATCCTTTTTGGGATAAGAACAAAAGTATCAAGTCTATATCACAAGATGTTATTACTACAGGTATAGTAGGAGATGCTTCAGGTATAGGAGGTATTCAATATGGGTGGCTATGGCTAGGAGAGCTATACAATGACAATGTAGTCAATAGGTTTGGAGGACAGACACAGGAAGCATTTCAGAGTAATCAATGGTTACCTTGTGGTGAACCAATATCATTATTGGATGAAAAACAAAATGTAAAGGAGAGTATTACTCTTAAATGGGAAGGTGGAGATACATACTATCAAAGGTATGACCATATCAAGACTTATCCTTTCACTCTTGAAGATCAAAATGCTGTTACAGATATAATATCTTTCATGTGTGAGACAAGAGTGAATATTGATGGTAGATATGACAGGAACAGAGGTCAGACTAGTAATTTTGCCATTACTCCTACTAACTTCAACCTTGTAAATGATGTGTATACTCAGCAGGATAATTTCTTCACCTATAAGATACTTGATGAAGATACTTACAAGAGTACAGATTTCCCAAATAATGTCACTTGGACAAAGACAAAGCAGAATGGAGCTGATGTAGATTTATGGACAAATATTACATTAGCTAATACTTTAGAGTTGGATGGAGATAAAGGTACAGTCAATAAGCTCATCAGATTAAATAATCAGTTGTTGTCTTTTCAGGATAAAGGTATTGCTCAGATACTCTATAATGAGAATACTCAGATTTCTACCACAGAAGGAGTACCTATTGAGATAGCTAACTCCCAGAAGGTTCAGGGTAAGAGATATTATTCTGATACTGTAGGTTGCTCTAATAAATGGTCTGTAGTACAGACTCCTGCCGGTATTTACTTTATGGATAGCAATGAGAAGAGTATTTATCTCTTTAATGGTCAACTTAATAATATTAGTACAACAGGAGGCTTCAATTCTTGGGCTAAGCAGAATATTCCTGCATCAGATGTAGAATGGACTCCTAATGCATTTGATTCATTTGCTACCTACTATGATAAACTAAACCAAGATGTTCTATTCATTAATAAAGAAACTGCTCTGGCTTACTCAGAGAAGTTTAATTGCTTTACTTCTTTCTATGACTATGAAGGAGCATCTTACTTCAATAGTCTTGATGATATGGGTATTTGGATAAAGGGTAGTGATTTATATCAACATCAAGCAGGAGAATACTGTAATTTCTTTGATGAGAATAAACCTTTCTCTATGACATTGATTGCTAATCAGGAACCTCAGATGGATAAGATATTCACTAACCTGGAATTTAGAGCTTGTGTTGAAGGAGAAGGTTCTTATGATGAAACCAAGAATAAGTTTGTACCTAGTCTTCCTTTTGATAGCTTGGAGGCATGGAATGAATATCAGCATGGTATATCTACTCTTAATAATAGGAGTGCTAATGATAGATTTACCCATGGTAAGGAAAATGAGATCCTAGCAAGGAAGTTTAGAATGTGGGCTTGTGATATTCCTAGGGATAATGCTAAGGTAGATACTACTACGGAATCTTTAATGGGAATCAAGAGATTCAAAGCTAGACCTTTGGATAGAATAAGAAATCCTTGGGCATATATAAAGCTTACAAAGAATGCAGCAGCAGAAAAGTCTTTTCTCAATAAGACAGAGATACATGATATCATGGCAACATATTTTGGTTAAATAGTAATATAGGTAAGAGAGTCTTAATGATTTTCTTACCTATTTTTATAATGGGAGTAAGGAGATAACACTGATACTAATAATGTATTATCTTTGCAATAAAATGTTACTCAGATGAAAAAGAAGAATAAATTATATACAGCTAATAAATGGAATCAACCATTGTTTGCTCAAGGTATAGATAGAGTACATCAGAATATTTTTGATGGTTTGCTAAGTTCAAGCATACAGAATATAGGTACTACTTCTGTCTTAGGTAATCCTACAAAGATAGACTTAGGAAAAATAGGTGCAATGAAGACTCCTAGTCAAGGTTTGGGATTAGGTATAAAAAATATTGCCAAGAGTGGTATTGGTGTTGTTGGAGGTGCTGTAGGAACCATTGGTAATAAGATTATCAGTGGTGGTTTAAGTTCAGGTGCAGGTAATGCTATAGGTTCCATAGGAGGTACTGTAGGTGGAGCACTTAGTGCAGTGAACCCCGTAGTGGGAGGTATTGTATCAGCAGCATCTGGTATTATTGGAGGATTAACAAATAGAGCATTTGGTTCAAAGTTGAATCAAGAGAAAATATCAGAAGTAAATAACAGCAACAAAGCTCTCAATACATTATCCGTGGATAATAGTAGTGCAGACTCCATTCTGAATCAATGGGGAAGTCAAGATTTTGGCAAAGACTTTTCTAAATCAGATATTGGTAAGGATGGATGGTTTAGTAATAAAGCTAAGAAAAAATACAGGGAATTACAAAAACAGCAGGATATTGCAAGGAATAGAGCATTGACTTCCTATGATAATGCTATAGATGCAGCTGACACCCAAGCAGATCTTAATGCTCTTGCAAACTATGCAGCCTTTGGTGGTCCACTTGATGGATTACCTAGTTTAGGTACTGGAGCTATAGACTATGGCTTTATGTCTGATTACCTTGTAGCTAAGAATAAATCAGCAGAGGCAAAGAATAAAATACCAACCAATGTCTTTGGTAACCTTCCTGTTACTCCACTTAGTACTTTTGCACTTGGTGGTGGTATTCACATCAAAAAAAGCCATAGAGGATTATTTACTAAGGAAGCTAAAGAACATGGTATGGGAGTACAGGAGTTTGCTTCCCATGTATTAGCTAATAAAGATAAGTATTCTCCAGAAGTAGTTAAAAGGGCTAACTTTGCTAGGAATAGTACTAAATTTGCTTTAGGTGGAGATATACAGACAAATGGCTCTGACTTTAGTGATGGTCTTCAAGTTATCTCAGCAGGTGGCTCACATGAGAGTAATCCTTATGATGGTGTGCAATTAGGTACAGATGCCCAGGGGAAACCTAATCTTGTAGAGGAAGGAGAGACGATATTTGATGATTATGTGTTCTCTAAAAGAATTAAGGCTGATGCTCAAACAAAAAAGAAGTTCCATGTAGGTAAGAATGCTGATATTAGTTATGCAGACTTATCTAAAAAGATAGAGAAGGAAAGTGCAGAAAGACCTAATGATGCTATTAGTCAAGCAGGCTTAGAGAAACAGATGCATGACCTTGCAGATGAGCAGGAGAGACAGAAGTCTGAAATACAGTCTAAAAAAGCACAGGAAGTATTTGCTTCTCTCCCTCCAGAACAACAGAGAGCTATTATGCAACAGGTAGCTATGGAAGAACAGCAGGCTAAACTGCAATCTGCTGAACAACCAGTAGAGCAGCAGGAAGTTAATCCTCAGCAAGAAGAACAGCAGAGTGTAAATAAACAGATGATGCAGCAGCCTGTAGAACAACCTGTAGCAGAAGAACCTCAGATGAATGCTTGTGGTGGTAAGATAAATAAGTATGATAAAGGTGGAGATATGAAGAAAAAGATATATAATACTCTTGGCTTATATACAGATAGTGACTTTGATAAATGGGCTTATGACAAGAAGGTAGATAGAATCACAGATTGGGAGAACATCTTGAAGAATAAGCAATTTATGGATGCTTTGAGTGGTGTTAATCCTACTTTATATGATGCAATCTCCAGAGGCTATGACTTTGGTACCTATATACCTAAGGCAAATAACAAGTTGACTTTTGACTTTACTCATGGAGGATGGGGTAAAGAAGACTATGATGCTTGGAATGGAAGTACTGATGCTGCATGGAAAGAAGCTGTAAAGAAAGGTCTTGTAAAGAAAGGTATGAACTCTGAGGAAATAGGTAAGGCTTTATCTCAGACTGATGCTTATAAGAGAGGTTCTAATTGGTTGAAAGCTGATGAGAATAATAGACTTCTCTATTTACAACAGATTCTCAATAGTCAGGATGCTCCTCAGGCAGCTAGAGACTATGCAGCTAAGTATGTAAATGCTAATGGATGGGTGAAAGATGCTAAGAGAGATTATCAGACTATTTTTGAAGATCCAAATGGTACTGGAGTTAGAAATACTCATCCAGGTACTTATTGGAAAACACCTAATGAAATCCTTAGAGGTAAGCAGACTGGAAACTATGTAGTAAATGATGATGGAAGTATAGAAGAGATATATGGAAATGTGCCTAAGGATTGGACTAGTGCAGGCAATTATAGTTGGCAAGATGATAAGAGTGACTATACATATAACTACTATAAGAGACCTATTGCTAGTACTAATGCTACTGATGATAATGGAAGTAATCAGGAGGAGATAGTACCTAAGCATAAGAATGAGAAGTTAAGATATGCAGGATTGTTAGGTCCTTTAGTAGGTCTAGGTATGCAGGCTATGAGAATAGGTAAGCCTAACTACTCTAGGATGGATGCAGCTGTAGAAGCTACTAGTGGCGCTCCTGCTTTAGCTAGTTATAAGCCTATTGGCAACTATCTTACCTATAATCCTATGGATATATGGTATGAACAGAATAGAATGGATGCTAACAGCAGAGCTACAGATAGAGCTATCCTCAACAATTCTTCTCCTATAGGAACTAAGATGGCAGGACTTCTTGCTAATAGTTATAATAATCAGATAGCAGATGGTGACCTTTATAGAAAGGCTCTTGAGTATAATAATGCTCAGAAACAAAAGGTAGCTGAATTTAACAGGGGTACTGACATGTATAATGCTGATGCCTTTACAAAGACTTCTGCAACTAATGCTGAGATTGCTAACAGGCAAAGACAGTTTAGAGCACAGATGCAGATGGATGCTGCAAGACAGAGAATGGCTGCTGATGCTGCTTGGAATCAGGGTATCTATGGTAATGTCTCTGGTCTTTTCAAAGGTATCAGTGACTTAGGACGTGAGAATGCTCAGCATAATATGATTGCTGATATGGCTGCTGATGGTATCTTTGGTGTAATGACTCCTAAGAGCAATACTGGTAAGAGAGTAGTTACTACAAAGAAATCATGTGGTGGTAAGATTAAAAGAAAAAGAGGTTTAACATTTTAAAGAGTAGAAGTATATGGCTAATTATGCATTTGTTGTAGATAATTCTTTTCAACCTTTCTCTATGCAGGAGATGTTAGTACCATTTTCTGCATATAAGGATGCTTATGAAAAGAGTGAGGAACAATACAATGACTTGTCAGATAAATCAGATAAGTTTAAATATCTTAGTGAAACCTTACCAGAAGGAAGTAAGGCAAGAAAACTATATGAAGGTTATGCTAATGACTTGGCTAAACAGGCAGAGGACTTAGCGCATAATGGTTTAACTATGTCTAATAGAAGAGCCTTGACTTCTCTAAGAAGAAGATATCAGGGAGAGATAGGTAGATTACTCCAGGCTGATGAAGCTATGAAGGAAGAAAAGAAACTGAGAAGAAGTCTTAGTGCTCAGGATTCCTCTATGCTTTATGCTATAGATAATCTTAATATTGATAGTTTCTTAGATGATAATACTCCTAACCTTTATAATATTAGTGGTAATGAGCTTTATACTAGAGGAGCAGCAGCAGGTAAGGCTGCTTCTTCTAGAGTATTCTCTGCTGGTGATGCTGGAAGTACATTGAATGGATACTATAGAGACTATGTACAGAAGATGGGTTATAGTAGAGATACCATTCAGAAGTTCTACAAAGATATGTCTACAATTCCAGAGTTACAGATGGCAGCAGATGCTATCCTTGAAGAAAGAGGTGTTAATCAGAATCTTACAGGAAATAATCTTCAAAGAGCTAGACAAAGTGTTATTAATGGTATGATTGACGGTGCTATCTATCAGGAGAACCATAACCCTCAGAGAGACCTTGGAGTACTTACACAAGCTGAAAAAGTTGCTGATGCTAGAGCTAGACAACAGATGGAACTTACTAGAAGAGGGCAGAATATCAGTCTTGCTTCACAGGGTCTTACTTATAATGAAAAGACTGGTACTATTTCTTATGACCCAACAAAGGACCCTTCATTGCAGAAAGCATCTGCTATAGCACAAGCAAAGACTGCAGCAGCAGGAAAGAAGACTGGCAGTGGTACAGCTTATGATGTGAGAAACAAGAAGGTAACAATGATTGGTGCTAAGACTGGTACTAAGTATAAAGATACTAATGATGAAAATAGTATTGGTGCTCCTTTGGAGGATTTGAGTGGAGCTAGAGCATTATCTTCACAAGAGTATAGTCAGTTGGTTGATGCTAATGGAAACATTACTAATGAACATCTTAGAAGTGCTATTGGCAATGGTAATCTCTCAGACTATGAAATTTATGTAGTTCCTGCCGGCACTTCAAAGATTGATGGTTCTGGTACTATATGGGATGATTCTACAACAGAAGATGTATACATTGCTATCCCACGTGAGTCTAAGAGAGCTGCTACTAATTCAGAAAGTTCTATAAATACTGGTTCTAGTGGAGATAATGATATTCCAGAATAACTCTATGAATATAAAAGAGAGAGTATAATGAATGTACTCTCTCTTTTTATATACTATAATCCCAAATCAACAATTTCCCAATCATCTATATGATCATAAAGGACATACTTTCCTGATTCTGTAAGACCTACTTTAAGTTCCTTTTTTCTCTTAGAAATTTCAGCAGGAGTGAGTTCACCTAGTTGAGAATGAAATCCAACATAGTCATACGTACCATCCTTTTTAAGGAACATACAAGATTTGAATTCTTCTCCTGTATTTGAATTTACAAAGTTTCCAACTTTCAATTTTATATAGTTTTTGGCAAACTCTAAGAGAGACCAGCTTTGAAGAATAGATAAGTTAGTTTCTTCAACAGGTTCCTCTTGACCAATACTATCAAATCTATAGTTGTACTTTCCTTTAACTATAGCATAAATATCTTCTTGAGAGAAGCCAACATCCTTTAAGATTCTTGTAAAGGTATAGTTAATGAACATATTACTTTCTCCTAAGTCTATAAGTTCTTTACAAGTGCAGATGAATTGAATGAATGGATCATCCTTTTGGATAGTCTTAATAATATCAATATACTTCTTTCTATCTAACCATGATTGGTGATATATACAGTAAGTTAAATGTTTATTTTCGAGTCCAAGTAATTGCATAAAATCAACAAGTACCTGTTTAGCCTCTTGTCTGTTATTTGGCATATTATCTGTAGTATAAAGAGAAGCAGCAGCATTCAGTAAAGCACATTTCTGTTCTAATGATAAAGCAACTATCTCTTTATCTTTATTTTCATCATAGAGAGAGTCATAAACTCTTTGTGCTTTGTTTTCATCTATAGCATCTAACTTTTTAAGTTTTTTATTAAGAAGCTCCTTTGCAGCTTTAAATTGTTTTGATTCCATAATCTTATATATTGAAAATGTTTATTAGATGAACGTTAAAATTGGTAGGATATTGCATCTAATTTATCTTTTTGTTTGCTTTAACTTTCATAAGGGATTTTATAAGGTACTAATAGAATATTTCCAATATATGTATCTTTGTGCAAAAATAATAGATAAGTTATGAGTAAAGAGAAATATATAGGTGAAGCACCTCTTAAGGATAAGCCTGGCAAGAAGTTAACCCTTGTCATTAAGGACGGTTCTGTCACTACTCCTAAAATAGCAGATGAGAATATTACTACAGAGAAAGTAGCAAATGAGGCTGTTACTACTTCTAAGATAGCAAAACAAGCTGTCACTGATAGTAAATTAGGGGATAGTGCTGTTGTTGAAAGAACTATCAATGAAGGTGCAGTAACTACTCCTAAGATTGCTTCTGGTGCTGTAGAAACAGACAAGATAGCAAATGAAAATGTTACTAATGAAAAGCTTGCAGGAGATAGTGTTACTACGAGCAAAATAAAGAATGAAGCTGTTACAACAGAAAAGCTTGCTGAATCTTCTGTAGAAGAATCTAAAATAAAGGATGGTGCAGTAACAAATGATAAGATTGCACAAAATACTCTTACTAAAGATAAGTTTGATCCAGAGTTAAGGAAAGCGTTGGATGCAGCAACAGGACTTCCAGATGAATTAGTTACTATGATTCAGAATGTAGATAAGAACCTGAATAAATTGAATGACACAGTATATCCTATAGTGTTGGGATTTACTATTAATCCTAATGTCAGCACTATGAAGACTGATGTTGTTTATTCTGTTAAGAGTGATAATGAGTATCTTGTCCCTGATACATTGAGTATTACTAAGAAGGTTAATGATACAGCAGAAACTATTCTTACTAACTATCCAACATCAAATAGTAGCTTGATTACACCAATACAAGGAGCAAGAGAGATCTTTAAGTTTGCTGTTACTAAAGAAGGTAGAACTAGTCAAAGCGTTAGTCAAACTAAGTACTTATGTTATTATGGTGGAAATGCAGAATCAACTATAACTGCTGAAATTCTTAATACTCTGAGCAGAGTTTCTACTACAGGAGTATCATTCAACCCAAAAGTAACTACCAAGGATAATGATTACATCTGGCTAGTAGTACCTAGTTATCTCTCCATCGCCAATGTAACCAGTGCAGGATTCAATGTAACTCTTGCTGCTCCTCAGACTATCACAAATAATCTGGGCAGTTTCAAGGCATACAGAACCGCCAATCCTCTCACCGCAGCTACATGGAATTTAGTAATATCATAAACGTATAAAGATTATATAATATGAGTATAAATTTAACAGACGAGCTTCTAGCCAAGACCAAGAAGGGTAAGATTGCCTCTGCTAAGCAAGTGTTTCTTGATGGAGACAAAGAGAACTTGCAGCAGATAGGTGACAAGACTCATCAGTTGGAGGATGCCATCAAAGACATCACCGTCTCAGGTGGAGCCTCTACTGCCAATGCTGTCTCTTATAACAACGAGACTAGCGGCATGACTGCTATCACTGCCCAAGGAGCCATTGATGAACTTGCTACTAAGAACAAGTCACAAGATACTATCATTGAAGCCAAGGCAGAAAAGTCAGAGGTAGCTATAGAACTTGATAAGAAGTTAAACAAGGAGAATATTGCCCAAGAGTTCGGTGATTCAGAGGATAAGGTAGTCTCTCAATCTGCCCTCCCTTTCCGCTATATTCAAAATGAGGAATTTATCTTTGTCAAGGTAGATGCAGAAGATAAGTTTCTCTTCGGTATTCAATGGGATGGTACTCCAGTATTTGGAAAGACAAGTGCAGTAGAGGATAGATTACAGTCACAAGTAAATCTCTTGGCAGATAAGGTTACCGCTATCTTGGGTGATGATGATACAACAAGTGCTATTGATACATTAAAGGAGTTGAAGGACTTCTTTGCCACCATTGATAATACTCAGACCTTAACAAGCATTCTTGCAAATCTCAATAGTCTCAATACTAAGTTTGTAGAAGACATCAAGAAACTTCAAGATACAAAGGTAGATAAAGAGGAAGGCAAATCACTCATTGAAGATGAAGTAAAGGAGTGCTTTAAGGTAATCGAAAATGAAGAGTTTATTCATGCAGTAGTAGATTCTGAGGATAGACTTCTCTTCGCTATCTATAGAGACTCTGGCAAACCGTATTTTCCACTCAATGAAATGTATCACGTTGAGCAGAATGAAGAGTTCTTCGTAGTCTGGCTTGATGCAGATAATCATGTTCTTCTTGGTATCAGAAGAGATGGACAAATCATTGGTGAAATCCATGCAGTCAATGCCTTGAAGCAAGTTGTCTCTCAGCTTCAATCAGACCTTGCATCATTGCAGGAAAAGGTAGGTACAATAGATACCAATCTTAAAGAACTTCTTGAAGTCTTCTCTTTGCAGGATAACGAGGAATATCTTGCAGTTGAGCAGGATGCAGAAGGTAAGGTATTGTCTGCCACAAATCCTGATGGCAGTCACTATATTTATAATGTCAAGTCTGAGACCATTCCAGAGGAGTTTGAAAATATTGAAGACCCAGAAGGAAGGATGGAAATTACTTTAGATGCAGACAGAAAGGTAATGTCATATCGTGATGCTAATGGCAAAAAGCATGAGCACGATATGGAAATTACAAACCTTGATGTATCAAATCTCAATCTCAAAGGGAATAGTGTGAACAATATCCAAGATGCTTTGAAAGCAAATGGTTTTGATGTAAAGACACCTGTTGATTGGAGCGAAAGTAGTTTCATACAGATACCAGAGCCTCGCTTTGCTATCATTAATGTCTCTAATATTGATTCCATGCCTACCACCAAGACTCAGAACAAGAAGGCATTCTTGGAGTTTTGGGATACGCAAGGTAATTATTTCAAGAAACATGCCATTCTTAATGCACAAGGAAACTCTTCTATGATATTTGTGAAAAAGAATGTAGCAATAGACTTTTGTGATGATGAGTGGATTGGTGATGATACTCCAAAGGTAAGAATTGGAAATTGGGTTCCACAAGACAGCTTCCACATGAAAGCATATTATACTGATTTCTTCCGTGGTGTAGGTGCTGTATCTTACAAATTTTATGACCAGATTGTGCGAACAAGAGGTAATATGTATGACAGACCTTGGAAGAAAGCATTACTTGATATGTCCAAGATTGGTACATCAACTAAGAGCTTTGGAAACCCTTACGTTGGTGATTATTCTTTGCTTACAGACACAGGAGCAAGATGTTTTCCTGATGGTTTCCCAGTTGCAGTATATCTTAATGGAGAGTTCTATGGCATCTTCTCATTTCAGTTAAAGAAGCACAGAGATAATTATCACATGGATAAATCAATGGCAGAGCATGTGCATCTTGACGGAACATTGAATGGAAACACAATATTTGGTGGTAAGGAAAAGATTGATTGGTCTCAGTTTGAAATTAGAAATCCAAAAGGACTTTATGCTATAGGAGGAAACAAATATGATGCTGATGTAAAGCAAGAGGAAATTGCAGGAGAAACAGAAATAAACGCTTGGATAGCAGCAGGACAACTGCCTAATGGTAAAGCTATTGATAATAAGATTAAAAAGGCTCTCCAAATGACAGCTAAAGTAAAGAAATATATACAGAATTTTGCTGATGTTATTCCTACTGTCAAGACAGCAATGAATACTTATGAATCTTCTGATAAATCAAATGAAAATTTGGGGACATTTAAGAAAGTATATGAAAAGTATTTCGATATAGAAAATATGATTGACTATCGAATATTATCAGACTTGATTAAAAACTCTGATGGATTCAGTAAAAACTGGCAATGGTTTACCTACGATGGCATCAAATGGTGGGTAGGTCTTTACGATTGTGATATGTCTTTTGGTGGACATTCCCAAGGTAATCAGAACACAGGACTTTATGAAAGTCATTTAGATGTGTCATTAGATAAACCTAACGGATACATTACTAAATATTATGTTCAAGAATTGGAAACTCGATACAAAGAATTAGCAGATATGAGTATTGCTTCATCAGATAACATTTTTTCTCTTCTCCAAGACTGGTGTATGCGTATAGGTACAGATTTCTTTAAGGAAGAGTACAAGAAATGGGCAGATTCTCCTTGTATTTCTGATAGTATTGTCAGAAGTGATTATTGGGAACTTGTAAAAGATGAACACGGAGTTCCACAAACAGACACTACAGAAACATACGATGCTACTATAGCATACAACGTTGGTGAAGTTGTTTCGTTTGGTCTTAATGAGTTGATGGGATTCTTCAAGTATAAGTGTATAAAAGCTACAAAAGCTTTGACTACTAATACACAACATACAATTAGTTCATATTGCCCTATCAAAGAATTTAGACATTGTGATAATATTTATCGTGCTCAAAAATGGATAGAGCAAAATGTAAAGAATATGGATAAACTATATAATTATACAAGAAATTAATTAAAATATTAAATTATGGGAAAGTGTTTAGTAACAAAATTAGCAGGCAGTACTAATAATAGTTCATTACTTCGATTGGGAGAACTTATTATAGGTATTCATAGTGTAAGTAATCCATCTAAAGCATCTCAGGTATTTTCTGTAGCTTTTTCTAAAGAAACTAAGCTTGAAATTATTGGTAATGGTTATTTTACAGATGAAACTTTAACTTCCAATAAAGGTAAGACTTTAACTGTAAAGGACGAGACAAATATATTCTTTAGTAATGGTAATTACAATATTTCTATTGCTGATAAATATTCTTTAGTTTCATTATCATTCAGTGGTAAGAATATTGCTAATACCTATTTAGAAAGAAGTAATAAATATCTGAATATTGAATCTTTAAAATATTCTAAAGGTCTTACTATACTTAATTGTTCTGCTGAAAGTGTTAGTGGAAATATTTCTTCATTGGAAAATTTAACATTGTTGACAAATTTAAATTTTACATTGTCCAAGGTTTCAGGTGATATTTCAAACATAAAGAATCTTACTGCTTTGACTTACTTGAATCTTAGTCAGTCCAATGTTTCAGGTAATATTGATGCTTTAAAGAATCTTGCTGCTTTGACTAGCTTGAATCTTAGTCAGTCCAATGTTTCAGGTAATATTGATGCTTTAAAGAATCTTACTGCTTTGACTTACTTGAATCTTAGTCAGTCCAATGTTTCAGGTGATATTTCAAACATAAAGAATCTTACTGCTTTGACTTACTTTGATTTTAACAATACTTTGGTTTCAGGTGATATTGATGCTTTTAAGAATCTTACTGCTTTGACTAGATTTAATATTTCTAATACTAATACACCTATTATTGGTTCTATAAATTCTCTTAGTGGTTTGAGCAAGCTTTTAAACGCACAGATAAAATATGCGCAGTTGTCAGGTGACCTTGCTGTGCTTCCTACATCGTTTAGATTTGTTTCATTCCTAGGTGACGCTGGTTCTACATTCACTTGGGGAACACGTCCTTCATCTGCCAAGATTATTGCAATAGAAGGAAAAGTTAGCCTTACTAACATCGACAAGATGCTTCAAGACCAGGCTCAGTGTCAGATTGGATTTGCCTCTTCTGATACAGTTGCCTACAAAACTATCTCGGTTGCAGGAAACCGCACCTCTGTATCTGATGATGCAGTAGCAATCTTGCAGCAGAAGGGCTATACTATCAGTATTGCAAAAGCATAAGTTTAACATTAAAGTAAAGAAAGGAAACAAGATATGAATAAGTTAACAAAGAAGTATAAGGTAGTACATGAGGGAACCAAGATGGTGTTTCCACTTACAGAGGAAGGTGACAATGCTGAGGTATTCCCATCAGTGAATGCCACAGCAGTAGAGTTTGACACATACTCAGAAGCCAAGGCTTACGTAGATGAGCATAACTTGGTGTATGAGGAACCTAAGTTTAAGTAGATAAGATAGAGGGTAGGTCAATGGCTTACCCTCTGCTTTTTAGTTGAAATTCTTAGTTTGAGATATGGATATATATTAAAAATAAGTTAAAAGTTTAATTTTGTTTTGTTTTATGATTAATTTGTTTTATCTTTGCAATCGAAATAAAACAATTTATAATATGAATAAGATAAAAGAACTTTTAAAAGAAAAAGGCATGAGCCAAAAGGAACTTGCCGAAAAACTAGGTATGACAGAAGTAGGAGTTAGCAAAATAGTAAATGGAACTACTTCTAAAGTTACAATGAAAAAAGTGGCAGACATTCTAGGAGTTGAAGTCGGTGATTTATATAGTGAAGATAGAGTTGTTAAGTTTCGGGGAATATTGGATTTAAATGGAATTGAAATTCCTTGCTATGTTTTAAGTGATGGAACTAGAGTTATCTCTGGTAATGCTATGCAAAAAGCATTGTGTATGATAGATGAGGACGAGGTAAAACCATCAGGAACAAGGTTGACCAGATACCTTAGTCAAAAGACACTTAACCCATTCATTTCTAAGTATTTAGATGGAGGCCAACTAGAGCCGATAAAATGCACAGATGGTAATAGTATCATCAATGGCTATAAGGCAGAAACATTGGCAGATATTTGTGACGCATTCTTGGAAGCTAGAAAGCACGTAACCATGTCTTCAAGACAAGCTATTATAGCTGCACAATGTGAAATACTAATGAGGGCTTTTGCAAGAGTTGGCATAATCGCCATGGTGGATGAAGCCACTGGCTTTGATAAGGTAAAGGATGATGTCAAAGACAAGTTGCAGACTTTCTTGAATCAATTCTTGATGAAAGAAGCAGCTAAGTGGGTGAAGACTTTTCCTGATGAGTTCTTTATGGATATTTATAAGATGAAACATTGGGATTGGCAGAGTACTAGAAAGATGCCAGGTGTTATGGGTAACTGGATTAGAGATATTGTCTATGAGCGTATAGCTCCTATTCTACCTGAATTAGAGAAACTCAATCCAAAGAATGCAAATGGGCATCGTTCTAAGAAATTTCATCAATTCCTAAGCAGAGAGGAAGGACTTCCTAAACTGAAAGAGTATTTTGCATCAATTCATACAATAGTGGTAATGTCTGATTATGATTGGAACAAATTTAGAGTAAATTTAGATAAGGTACACCCGAGAACTGATGTTGAATTGTTTTTGGCTTTCGAGGATTAGAATATTTAATAGGAGCGGTGCTTGGCATTGCTCCTTATTTTTTACAGAAAGCCTAACACATAAGTTTGAAGAACTTCTCGCACAGACTACCCATCATATAGCATGGTTCCTCGCTCATCATATCAATACCATCCTGCTCACAGATATATAAAGTAAGAGGGTGTGTCACAGACTTATGACACACCCTCTTGTTATTTTATCTACAATCTTCTATAGTTCTTATCCAAGCTTCTACATCATTTTCAGATGTACCAATAGCATCTACTTCTACATTCTTATCTCTTAGGAATTTCTCAAGCTCTGCTATTTTCTTAGGAGCATCTTTCCATTTGTTTCTTACAAGTTTCATAACTCTCAACATATACTTCTTATCCTTAATAAGATCAGAGAACTTCTGAGTTGCTGCTTTATGCTCATCATTATTAAGCGATTCTGAACTTGTATGAGTATAATCATCCTTATTGCTTGCTTTCTCTATAGTAGAGGAAGTCTTCTTTTCATTGGTAGATTCTTCTGTAGTAGGAGAAGTACTTTGAGTATCTGCTTGAACTAATTCTCCTGTGTTAGGATCTACAGAAAGTGCATCTTCACCTAAATCTACATTCTCTGCTTCACCTACTTCTTTAATAACTTCTTGAGCTTTCTGCTCTCTAAGTTTTTTAGACTCTTCCTCATTAATTTTCTCAATGAGTTCTTTAGCTTGTTCTTCTGAAGATTCCTTAACTTCTTTGGTGTTTCTATTAACCTTGATAGCTTTAGGATTTTCACCTTCACTTAAGATAAAGTAATCCCATACACCTTTAGTCATAGATGGAGATAACTGATTGTCTAGAATCATTTTGTTATATCTAAGCTGTTTGAGAGTAGCTTCATCTGTTATTATCCCACCATTGAGAGAGAAAACATCATTCGCTTCTCTATAATACTGATGCTTAAAGATTACCTGACTCTTGTCTCCATTCTTGAAGTCACTATTATTACTACTTTTAGGTATATCATTAGTTGGAGTTTCTGGTTTAATCATCTTGCCATCACCATCCAAACCATAGATACTATATGAGCTACCTACTGTACCAAAGAGTGCAGCATCTGTCATTAGTGCCCCAGCTTCATCATACTCCATAAGAGTAGGAATGTCTCTAAGTACTGATGCAGTGATATTGATTCTAGGATTCATATCCTGGATATTCTGCATAAATTCTGCTCTATCAAAGTTATCATTAAGGATAAAAGTTTTCTGTACTTTACCATCATGTACTAAAGAGATTTCATTTCTATTCTTTCTAAGTAAGATAGTATCTCCTTCTTTATCAAAATAGAAGATTTTACTTAACCCAATGACTGCATTCAGTCTTGTCTTGTAATTAGGAGAAGTTACTTCCTGCAAAAGAGTATTTATCTTATCCTTCAAGGCTCCATCTCTCATTTCATTATACTTTAAGACTTTCAAATATGAAGGAACCATCTTACCATTGCTAGCAGGCATCAATACAAAAGCACTACCTAAGTTACCCATTGGGTCTCTAGGAACCATTACTTTATCAAGTGATGTTCCTACAACTAAGAACTTACTTCTTTCTTGAATACCCCATGCTACAGAATCTAAGTCATAGTGCATAGGATTTCTAGCATTATCAGATAGTAATTCCCTAATACTTCTAAATTCAGAGTTATTGTCATTCTCAGCTTGTCTTACTATATATCCAGGAATCAATGATGCAGGCACAATCTCTGTACTAAGATTCTCATTTACATAGAATCTTTCACTAGGATGTGCATCAAAGAATTGCTTTCTTTGTTTCTTCAAGTTCAATCCTCCAGAGATATATGGATTCCAAAGCATATCATAGAGTGCTAACTTACTAGCATTTCTATTACCATAGCCAGCAGTACCTATAATCAAATACTTTTTGCTATTGCTTTCAATTACACCACTATTAGCATCATCATGTACAGCAGTAATACCCTTATTGATGTTATTGTCATAATCAAGTACTAGCATTAAGTGACTCTGCATAGCTACATCATTAGTAGCATTACGTTCTGGCTTAACTGCCATAAACTTTACCTTAGCATTAGGGTTTCTTCTTATGATTCTAGCTAGCTCATGGTCTATGATGTTCTGTAACTTTACACCTGCTGCATTCATCCAAGCATAATATTGATTCATGTTATCATTGGTTTCAGAACCTTTCTTTCTCTCAATGATACCATCATTCTGTAATACTGTAGGATTATATTCACTCATAGCATTACCACTAAGAGTAGTAACACTGGTTTCTATATTATGTAGTCCAGTACCATTAAGCTCTGCTGCATCTACATTGTCATCAGATGAATGTACTTCCTTATTGGTAGAAGTGCTATCTCCCAACTGCTCATCAATAGTTTCAGACTTACCTTGAACACTATCACCATTGTCAATAAGGTTCTTGTTACCAGTGTCAATGCCTTTGGCAGCAAGGTCAGCCTCATTAGCTGCTTGTTGTCTCTCTATTGCCTGATCTATGTTAAAATCCTTCTTTACCTTCACTTGAGATTCTTCTTTGTCTCCTGCAAAGTTACCAATAAAATACCAATCTCCATCTTTTTTCTCTATAGAATTTGCAATGAAGGATGAATTTTTCTTGTTTTCCTGTTCATCCTTGACAGTTTCATACTCATCAGGAGTGATTTCTATAGAAGTATCTTTACCATCAACCTTGAAAGATACTTTATTATCTTCCTTAGTAACAAGTAATTTTCCTTTCTTAGGATTATCAGTAGTTCCATACCACATATCACCCATATTAATACTACCATTACCAAAGTTATCTTTCATCAAGGAACCAGCATTTAAGACACTATTATCTGTTTGCTGTAAATCCTCATCTTCAACAACCTGTGTTGTAGATTCTGATTCCTCTGAGTTATCAAACAAGTCTACATCCTCTTCATTACCTAAAAACTCTATATTATCTGTAGAACTTTGACTTACTTTCTTTTCTGCAGCAGCATTTGTTTCTGCTTCAACCTTCTTAGCTTCCTCTTCTTTCTTTCTCTTTTCTTCTGCTTCCCTAGTCTTTTTCTGTTTTCTATTCTCTAAGGTCGTAGCATCTCTTTGATAACCTAAGCTTTCAAGACCATTGAGTACATAATCTAAACTACTTGTAGCATCTGGGTTATTAACATCGTCAATAACCTTTTCAAGACTATCCAATATTTCTGCTTTATTATTGGAGTTTTCTACAATAGTATCAATATTTTTAAGAGTATTCTCTTTCCAGGTATCATCTCTATCAGATTGAGAAATTACAGCCATAATATCATCTACAGTCTTTCCCCATTCCTTAGCGTCTGCTACTTGTTGCTGATATTGAGGAAGCAATGTGTCTTCATCAATAATGTCAAGAAGGGTAGAGTTAAGCTTTCTGAGGGTCTTAAAGACAAACTGATTCTTAGCTTCTTCTGTAATATCAGTATGACCTTTCATACCTTCATCAAACTCATTGATATAGTCCACTATGGTCTCTGCATTTCTCTGATTAATTAATTTATATGCAGCTTCAGCAGCCTGTGCTCTTTGAGCTTCTAACTCTACAGCAGCAGCTTCTGGATTCCTAGCCATTCTACTATAGGCATCTTGATTAGCATCTATCCTTTGAGTGAGTAAAGCTATATCCTGTACTTTCTGAAGAGCATCAGCATCTTTCATAAGAAGTCTCTTTTCTAACTTCTCAATCTCTCTTTGTTGCTCTTTGCTATACAGATCTCTATTCTCAGACTTCATCATTCTAGCCCTAGTTACAGGATCCAAAGAGAAGATTTCATCAGCAGTAAGAACCTTATCTTTAGAATCTTTAAAGGCATCAGTTTCTAAATCTCTCATACTAGCCTGAAGCTCATTACTCTTTATAGAAGTTCTGGAGATTAAATCTTCTAAATAGCTTTCCTGCTCCTTGGATGCATCAAGTTTTGCTTTAGCTTCTTTCTGCTTATTCTGTGCAGTAAGAATAGCATCACTATTTCCTTCTCTTCTAGCTTGCTTACCTTCATCTATTGCTTTAATATATTCTTTATCAAGAGATTCTGTTTTCTTCTTCTGTTCTTCAAGCTCCTTCTCTATTTCAGCTTTCTGTTTATTATAGACTTTCACTAAGGATTGAGCATTCTTTACTCCGCCAACACTGGCAACATTAATCCTAGCATCTTTAGGTGTATCCATAGAAGAGAAATCATCTATCTCAGACTGCATTTTTTCTCTTCTTTCTTCCCAATGACTATTAAGAGCCTGCTGTACTTTCATCTTAGTTCTTACCTCTGGAGATATGGAAATACCATTATTCTTCTCTATCTTCCGAATCTCATTTTCTGCCTTATTAAAGGCTTCTGTAGCCTCCTGTAATTTCTGAGCATTCTGAGCAATTTCATATAAAGCCTTCTGAGAAGTATATTCATCCTGCTCTATCTCTGGGTGAGAAGCATAATATTGAGAAAGGAGATTGGAAATCTCTTCTTCACTAAATGGATTCTTACCTTCCTCAAGGTTAAGCTGAGAAGCTTTCTTGATTAATGTCTTAGCGTTCTGTACTACAGAAGACATAGTAGTTGGATCATTAGAATCTTCACCTAATTTATCTAAAGTATTGACTGCATGAAGAGCCTTAATAAAATCCATAGTCTTCTGATCTTCTAAGCTCTCCACATTCTCTGAGGCAATATTAGAAGCTATCAAGTGCTCAATATCTACGAAGTCATTATATTCATCCAAGAGATTATTTACATAATCAGCATGACTTCTTAAATCTCTTTCTGCCTGTTTCTTACCATAGTAGGTATTAAGTACACCATTCTGAATGAAATAGTTCATTTGTCCTCTCCAGTCATTCCATTTGCCAAGGTCTTTATACTTGACAGAACCATCTTCATTCTTCAAAGGATTACCATTTTCATCTCTTTCTATCTCACGTCTAAAGTTATTCTTATAGGCTTCTCTACCTTCCTTTGTAGCTAGTCTTGCAAGGTTAGCAAAGTTTGGAGTGAAGTTTACTATACTACCTAAGGCACCAACAGTACCAGCATTCCATGTAGTCTCCTGACCCATAGAATCCTTTAAACCTTTTATATAAGAGTAAATACCATCTGCAAAGCCGTAGGTGTTAGCCAAAGCCTCACCATTCTGATAGGAATGAAGATACTTATTAAAACTATCCTCATTGATTCTTTCAGCAGCATCTACCTGCATATCATCAGTACCATTTGTCCAGAATCCACCCCAAGCCTGAGAGCCTAATGTTTTACCAAACTCTTTCCATTTATCTGCTCTAGTAAGGAATTTACTTGCATCAGTAGTTAATCTCTTTCTACCTTCTGCTGTAGTTACTTCCTTTAATCCTTTAAGAGTAGTTGACATTTTTTTTGATAATCCAGCAGGGTTAGTATAGAGGAATTTTCTATAGCCCATAGTATTGACAAAGCCATACTTAATAGCTTCTGGCCAGAAAGTATTAAATGCTGCATCTCCTGCACCATCAATAGCTCTCTGCTGCAAGTTAGCATATTCTTTGGAAGACATTCTTTCCTTAATTCTATTTTGTACTAATTCTCCAAGAACTGTTTCCTGAGCTTTAGCATGAAGCATCTTATCAAGTGCTTTCTCATCAGCAATCTTCATACCTCCATCTCTATGCATCTGAGCAATATATTCTGCTTTTAAGCCAGCAGCTCTAGCCTTAATAAGTCTATCAACACTTGCTTTATAATTCTTATCAGTATGGTACTGATTATAAATATCATTTCTACTAGCAGTCATTGCAGCTTCTTCTGCATTAGCTAGATTCTGCTGAAGTGTTTCCTGGAAAGTACCTCTATTGTAAGCATAGGCAATACCCAAGGCACCTGCTGTTCCCTGAGCAATTTGACCTGCTTTAGTCTCAGCTGTAAGTAACTTACCTGTGGTATCCAAGACTTTACCAAAGCCTCTAGCCAATTTACCTACTTTACTGGCAGTACTCAATGCCTTACCTACAGTACCAATACCAAAAGGAATAGCCTGTGCAGCAGCATCTGCCAGACCAAAAGACATCATCTTAAAAGACTCATACCAAAGGTCACTATCTTCATTAGGATTATAAGCTACCTTATAAGGACTGCTTCCAATCTTCTCATATTGCTTCTGTTCATTTTCATCGAGAGTTCCAAACTGTTCAGCTCTAGTCCAGTACTGAGGATTAAGTGTCATCCAGTCAATACCAAATGCTCCCTTAATATCACTACCATCAGGATTCTTTCCCATATTATGAAGAGTAGTATAATCTACCTGCATCTTATGGACAGAATGGAGTGTTCCTTCATTATCCTTATAATGAAGACCTCCCTGCCTATCTCTTATGACTTTAGTCTTATTAGGATCAAGAACATTGCCCTTATCATCTACCATTACAATAGGCTTTTCAGCATAAGCATCCTGACCTGCTCTATATAATTCTGCAATACCATTAAGCTTATCAGCAGAATAACTCATAGCAGAAATACCTACATCTTTAGCAAATAAGCCAAACTTCTTAAGGCTACCTTGATGTTCTTTAATATATTTCTTAGCTTCATTATTCAAGGCTGTAGCTGCCATATCTGGAGACATATTAGCCTCATATACTTTCTTTTTGGCAAGTATCTGGCGCATATCATCAATGCTAAAGTTCTTCATTTCTGAAGTAACCTGATTTTCAGAGCCATTGCCATAATGAGAAGCAAACTCAGATATACCCATATTGGATATACCATTCTTATCTTTATAACTTCCAGGAGTAATAGCCTGTATAAAAGCTTCCTTTACCTGCTTATCACTAAGTCCTGTAATATATGGGTCATTAAGATAAGTCTGTGATACCTGAGTACCTAAGTTCTTTGCATGATTATCTATATCATCATTATATATATTCTGAAGAATCTTATTATTCGCTTCTTTCTTGATTCTTTTAAGAGCTTCATTATCTAATTCGTTGTTGTCATTATCTATATTAGTATAAAGACCTCCAGTAACATTCATAGACTGGGCTGCATTCTTTAAAAAGCCAGAGAATCCTTTGTTGGTAGCTTTCTTATATTTAGCATACTTATTAATATCCTTCTGCCATGCATTCTCGAACTCTGAAGGGGTGAGATAGTTGCTCTCCATCAGTTTAAGTTTAGCATCAGTTGAGAGCTGATTATATTTTTCAAAATCAGCTCCTAAACCCTTATTGTTATTTCTTGTACCATTAGCATTAATAGGACTATATAATTTTGTAAATTCTGTGTTAACTATGTCATCCTTATATAAGGTATTACGCATATCTATATCTGGTATAGCTTTGAATTTTTCAATACCATACTTGTCAATGAACTGTTTGTTGGAATAGAGATTATTGATATATACAGGATCATAACCATGTTGTGAAATCAAATCTCTATTCTTATTTATAAAACTATCATACTGAGCTTTTGAAAGACTTCCTAGTCCCTGTAAGCCTCGCAATCCTTGTGGTCTGTTTATTGGCATAACTTCTATATTTTAATTTTATTTGCAAATTTAATGAATTACTTAGATGTACTTTCCCCTTTTATGATGATTATTATTCAAACTAATGAACTTACTGAGTAGTTTATATTCATTTTCTTTCTATGTAAAAGGATATATTACTTTCAGATTAAAACTTTTACCTCATATATTCAATATAAATATATCAATTTGATAGTATTTGCAAAGTTTAACTGAAATAGTTTGCTCAAAATGAAGATTATTGTGTAAAAAAGATTAAATTTGCAGCATCTAAGAATAAATAGAAACTAAATTTTAAAAGGAAAAGGAGACTTTAGAATGAAAGAAAGTGAAAACGGCAGTAGTATGCCTACTGCAATAGAGAAAGTTATCTGGGCATTTTATCATTGGAGTGCAATATTTGTACCTATTGTTATAATGCTTTCTCACTGGTACATATTCTATGTATTCAGTCAGAATAACTGTGAGCTGATGCATTATTCACCAGCTAATGAAGTATGTATAGCTTGGATATATACTATACTATATTTGGCTGTACCTGCAATGCTTGTACCAGCAAGTTACCTTTTCAGATGGTGTAATCTCTTCAGAGTTCCATTTATATATTTTATCTTCATTAATGTAGAGAGATTGTATTATGGTTCCTGGTTCTGTACCAATGAAATGATAGATACTCATTATATCCTTATCTACTGTATTATTTGTATCTATGTCATGGAACTCATTGGTTTATGCTTGAAGAATCAGAAGAGTATCAATCGAAGCATTAAGCTTTTTATGATTCACCTCTTAAGAAGAACAAAAAGAATGTTTGTCAGTAGTCCTGCCAGTGACAAGATGAGTGATGAGATTATTGATATAATTGAAAAGAAGCAATCATAATGGATTTAAAAGAACAGTTTTTATGCAGTGCTCTAGATAGATTTAAGGAGATGATTACCAATGGTGACTGCTCCAAAGCAGACATTACTTATTTTTCTAATCTGTCTAAGTATGAATTAGATAGAAGAGGTGCTACTGTAGACAAGAAAGGATGGCTTACAAAGATAGAAGCTAGCCAAGAACTTGGAGTTAGTACCTCTACTTTTGATAGAATGATTCTTAAAGGTGTTCTGCCTAGAGGAAAGAAGATAGTCCACCAAAAGAATTTAGTGTGGAAATATGAAGATATTGAGCAATTAAAACGTATGATGTTGCTCAATGTAAAGAACTGATATATAATATATTAAATGTAGAGCTTGAGCAACGTTTGTTGTTCAGGCTTTTTTGTTATATCTTTGCCTCAGTAATCGGTTACAAAGTGTTTTAAATCTAATAGTTAATTGTTAAATCAGATTGTATCATGGATATGACAAATGAGAAAGTAGTGGAAAAGAAGGTCTACGAAGAAGGTAAAGGGCATGAGTATGCCTCAAAAGCTACTGGTAATGCAGGATTGACTCTTGGTATTATTGGTACTGCACTTGGTGCAGGTTCATGGTTGTTTGGTAACAACAACCGCAGTATCTTTGGTTCCCTTGGTAATGGTATGCCAGATAATGTGAATATTAATACCTATGGAGGTATGACTGCAAGTAATACTGCTCCTACAGCCCTTGAGGTAATGCAAAAAGAGTGCTCTGATGAGGTGAAGTTGCTTACTAATATGTTTACCTTGAAGTTGAATACTCAACAGCAGATGTATGATCAGAGAAATACTGATGTCAATGAGAAGTTCAGTATGTGGAAGGGTTTTGTAGATGCTTTAGATGCGGAGAACAGAAGAAGTATAGGGGCAGAATTTGGTCTTTATAAGTCTCAAAGGGATGCTGATGATAACCTAAGGAATGCTATGGTAGAACAGGGATTCTCCCTTTATAAGAGTCAGCGTGATGGCTTTGATGCTCTCAATGAGAAGTATGCAGCAAAGTTTAATGAACTTGATAAGGAAGTAGCAATCTTGAAAGCTATCCGTCCATATCAGGATAAACTGTTGATGGATTATACTGATAAAAAGACTTGCACCTGTATTAGAGGTCAGCTTGTATTGCCTAATACTCCTGTAGTCAATGGCTATGGTAGTTATAGTGGCTGCAACTGTGTGAATAGTGCAACTCCCACCCCTGGTGCCTAAGCAGAAAGCTTCTAGGAAAAGAGCAAAGAGAAAATAAGATTGGTAGGAGATTATCTAGAGTATATCTCCTCCTTTCTTAATTATGTATCAATTTTAAATAGATGTTAGTATGAATTTTTCAGCAGACCCTATATTAGGAGGACAACAAAGTCAGCAGGACACACTCAGTCAGATGAATGAGTGGGCACAGAAATTTGCTGAGTTACAGAAGCAAAAAGGCAATTTCAATATGCAACCTCAGCAATCAAAGACTCCTACCTGGGATGAGATAGATAAGATAATGGATAGCCTTACAGATACTCAGAAGAATTATCTTAATCAGAACCAGGACTTTGTGGAGAGTTATCAAGATGTAGCTAATATTCTTCAAAGAGAAGAACTTAGGATAATTAGACCTCTTGTTGAACAGACTAAGGATGGTAAGGAAGCTTTGGATAAACATCTGGCACTTATCAAGAAATTAAAGAAGAGTGCTATGCAGGCAGAAGAAGAAAAGACTGCTTTATGGAATGAATATATGACCAACTATAGTGATATGACTTTTAAAGACTTTATGGCAATGAAGAAGAAAGGAGGCTCTAAATGAATATACCTACACTTAAGGAAAAGATGCTTGATAGCTTAGATACCTGGCTTAAGGGACGTGTTGATGAAATGGTAAATGATAATCCAGCCTTATCTCTACCTTCAGTATATATCAAACGTGGATGTCACAATATCCTTAATAAATATGAGGGAAAGATAAGTCAAAGTATAGACAATGCTGCCTTATTCCTTGCAGATGAGAATGGAGACATCAATACCAATACATTGTTTACTGATGCAATGGAAATCTTTAAAGGGCTTGAAGATAATACTTTTGATATAGGACTGGTTCAAGGTGTAGTAGGTAAGGGAAGAATTTCCATAACCTTACCAGATAACATCTTTACTAACATCATATTTGGTAATAAGAAAACTATCACATTCAATGAAAATGATTTTCTGGAATTGAAGTCTTTACTTGTTGAATAATAAATACTTAGAGATATGGAACAGAAAGAGATAATGAATATGTTTGATAAGCTCTATACCAAGATGAGTACATCAAGTGATTCTAGTAATATGCATGTCTTTGGTAATACTATGAAGAGTATGTTTAAAGACATGATAGAATGGAGACCAGATGTTGCTCAGGAATATCTTGATAAACTGGAAGCTATCAACTGGAAGAACTACCTGTCAAAGAAGGAAGCTGTAACCATAGTAAATGGTATGGAACCTTCAGGAGGTTGGGATGTTTCTGAATGGGAGAGATGTATGGAGAATATGGATTTCCGTACAGAGGATTCACCTTATTATAATAAGTGGGCCATGTATGTTGCAATGAATATGATTTACTCTGATAGTGCCAGTACTATTGCTAAGATTGCAGGTAAGAGCCTTTCTGAGATGCCTAGAGAAGAAATGTTCAAGGCTATACATTGTCTTGCTTTAGATAAACTAAAGGATAAAGATGGTATGTTTGATATACGAGCATACTTTCATGTATAAAGATATTACATCATAAGATTTACTGTTTGTGTTAAGGAGGAGATTCTACAAAGAGTCTTCTCCTTTTTATATTATATTAGTCAGTTGATTTAGATTGAATTAGGGAAAATGTTAGATAACTTATATTGATTACTTCTTTTGTTATCTTTGCAAATAAAGAAAATAAAGAAATATAAATATGGCATGTAACGCAATAGGTGGATTCCCATCACAACAACTACCTTTTAGTAAAAAAGGTAAAGCTTTTAGGAAAAGATGCGTGGATTTTGGAGATAATCATAGCTTACTTCATTATCATTTGACTAGAAAGTCTGTTGCTGCAATGAAGATAAACAAAGACTTGATTAATGGTCAGATACACATGAGTGACTTGAAGTTATTCCTTAATCCTTATGGTATTGATGCATCCTTTATTCCTGACAGTATACAGCATTATCCTATCATTAACTCTAAGTTAGCGGTTCTTAGAGGTGAGGAATCAAGGAGATTATTTGATTTCAGAGTAGTAGTTACCAATCCTACTGCTGTATCAGAGATGGAAGAGGAGAAGAATAATCAGGTAAATATGATGCTTCAGCAGTTAATGATGGATGACTCAATGAATGAGGAAGATTTTAATCAGGAACTACAGAAGCAATCTGGATACTTTACTTATGAGTACCAAGATAAAAGAGAGGTAAGAGGTAATCTCTTGCTTAATCACTATATGAAGGAACTGGATATACCTCAGCTCTTTAATGAAGGTTTTGTAGATGCTTATACTCATGGAGAAGAAGCATACCTCTGTGATATTGTAGGAGGTGAACCTTATGTAGAGAAGATTGATCCATTGAAGATGAGAGTCATTAAGTCTGGTTATTCCAATAAGATAGAAGATGCTGATATGATAGTCTTGGAAGACTATTGGAATCCAGGAAGAATCATTGATACTTATTATGACCAGCTTACTAAGAAGGACATAGAATCTTTAGAGACTACTCCTAATAATATGAATGGTAATTATACTGATTCCTTGGATAACATTGATGCTAGGTATGGTTTTGTACCTAATATCAATATAGATACTACAGCTGGTGATGCAGTATTCAATCCTCTTAATCTGTTTGAAGATACTATTGATACTACATACTTACCTTATGATATGAATGGTAATATTAGAGTACTGAGAGTATATTGGAAATCAAGGAGACAGATTAAGAAAGTTAAGAGCTATGACTCTGAGACTGGTGAGGAAGAGTTTAACTTCTATCCAGAGACTTATCATTGTGATCCTTTAAAGGGTGAGGAAGAACAGACCTTCTGGATCAATGAAGCATGGGAAGGTACTAAGATAGGTAATGATATTTATGTAAACATGAGACCTAGACCTATTCAGTATAATAGGTTGAGTAACCCATCAAGATGTCACTTTGGTATCATTGGAAGTATCTATAGTACAAATGGTGATGTTCCTTTTTCTCTTGTAGATATAATGAAGCCTTATTCCTATTTCTATGATATCATCCATGATAAGCTTACCAAGCTTCTTTCCAAGAACTTTGGTAAGATTGTAAGGATGGACTTTGCTAAAGTACCTAAGGGATGGAATGTAGATAAATGGCTCTATTATATTAATGTGAATAACATTGCTGTAGAAGATAGCTTTAAGGAAGGTAACATAGGTGTTGCTACAGGTAAGCTTGCTGGTGCTATGAACAATGCTTCCTCTGGTGTTATTGATGCTTCCTTAGGTAATGAGATTCAACAGTATATTAGTCTTTTGGAATGGATTACTAATAAGGTTGGAGAAATGGCTGGTATCTCTAAACAGAGGGAAGGTCAGATTTCAAATAGAGAGACTGTTGGTGGAGTAGAGAGAGCTACCTTACAATCATCTATGATTACTGAAACTCTATTCTCTGTACATGATAGTGTAAAGAAGAGAGTACTAGAATGTTTCTTGGAAACTGCTAAGATAGCTCTTAGAGGTAGAAAGAAGAAGTTTGATTATATCCTTGATGATGGAAGTAAGAAACTGATGGAGATAGATGGTGATGAGTTTGCTGAATGTGACTATGGTCTAGTAGTAGATAATAGCAATGGTACTCAGGAACTTAATCAGAAGATTGATACCTTAGCTCAAGCTGCTCTTCAGAATCAGTCTCTTGACTTCTCTACTATTATGAAGATATATACCACCAAGAGTACTGCTGAGAAGACCAGGATGGTTGAGAATAATGAGAAGCAGAGACGAGAAGAAGCTATGCAGCAACAGCAGCAGCAACTTCAGATACAACAGGCTCAATTACAGCAACAGGCTCAGCAAGCTCAGGCAGAGCAGGAGCTTAAGTATAGAATGTTCCAGGAAGAAATGGAGAATAACTTGTTAGTTGCTCAAATTAATAGTAAGGCAGAAGCTGATAGATTACAGTTAATGGGTGGTGCTGATGCAATGACTATGGAACAGAAACTTAGTCTTGAAAGAGATAAACTCTCAGAGAATGCTAGACAGTTTAATGAGAAGCTTGCCCTTGATAAAAAGACACAAGCTGATGATGCCAGACTTAAAGAGCAGCAGATTAAAGCATCTGTCAAGAGGAGTACAAATAAGAAGTAGAAGTGTATTATATATAAAGAGTAGAAGTAATGAAGTTAATAACTATAGAATCTTTTCAGCTGAAAGTAGCTGACGAAGCTTTACTTATAAAGCCTATAAGGAAGCTATTTAACCAGGACAGAAGTGCATCCAAAGAGCAATTCTATAAACAGATGTCTTATCTTTACTTTATGGTGGATCCTAGAAGTACTTACTCTTATATTCTTAATGAAGAAGAGAGAGCTAAGGCTATTATAGAGCAGGAAGGACTGGAGAAAGACTTTAAACCATCCCCTTTATTGGAAGAAGCTATGGCAGTATATAAGAAGCATACAGTAACTCCTTCACAGGAGTTGCTTAATGCTGCATTGAAGGCTGCACATACAGTAAGTGAGTTCTTGATGAGAGATGATATTTTGGATATGGAAGATGATAAGGGTAAACCTAAATATCAAATTTCTTCCATTACCTCTGCATTGAAGAATGTAGAAGGTATTGTATCTTCTCTACAGAATCTTCAGAGAAAGGTAGAGAGTGAACTTAGTGAACAAAGTAAGGCTAGAGGTAGCCAGGAGTTAACAATTTTAGATGAGGTAGATTAGTATGAAAGCAAATATTTGGTCTGGAGTAATTGATTTAGAGATATTTCATTCAGAAGTTATATTTATTGTAACTAACTCCAAAGATTATCTTAATCAAGAGATAGTTAAAGTTTTATCGGAAGATTTAGGAATGAAGGATAAATATGCTAATGAGTTTTCTGCAGAGATTAGAAAATCTCTTGATGAAGATGAGGTTCTTCCTCCTGGACAGTTATTGGATGTTCCATGCTCTACAGGTGGTAGAGATTTCTTTTTAATCTTTAGGGGAACTCCAAAGTCCTTAGACACAGGAGTTATTATTCATGAATTACATCATGCTGTTACTGCTGTTTGTAAGGAGAGGGGAATAAAAGATGAAGAGGCAGAATCTTATATGCAAGAATATCTATATAGGTGTTTGAAGCATCAACTTGCTAATTTCTATAAGTCTAAGAAATCTTAAAAGAAAGTATAAAGTATAGTTGTATAAGAATATTTATAGTATCTTTGCATAAAAATTTGAGTTATGAAGAAGTTAGTATATTTATCTATGATAATGTTTCTTGGTGTAGGATGTTCTCACCAAGGAACTTCCAGTAATGATAATAGTGATACTGTATGTATTGCTCCTGATAGTGTATGGGATTATTCTGGATTACCAAACTATGATTCTATAGAAAAAGAAATTAGAGCTGATGCTTATAATTGGTATGGAGATAGTGATGCTACAGGGTTGCCTGACAGTATATTAGCAAGGAAAGATTCTATAGAACGATTAAGAGAGTAAAATTATGCCAGTAAAAGATGATTCATTAGTAGCTCAATATATACGAGCAATAGAAAATCCAGATAGTACTGGATATAGAAATGGTAGATGGTATAAACCTACAGAAAAAGGTTATGACCCTAATAATAGAGGGTTTGGTGTAGATATAGTTAAAAATGATGCTGCTTTTAATGTAGCCAAGAATAGGATAGGTAATTGGCTGTCTGAGGAAGAAGAAAGAAATCTTAGACAAAATCATCTTGATTATGTTGAAGATAGACTTAATAAGAAAACAGCTAACTCCTACATTACCAGAATCCCAATTTCAGATGAAAAGAAAGCAATGGCTCTTGGTATGTTGTATAGGGGTGATGGTATTAAAAGTATAGTCAAAAATCCTGCTATAAGAGATGCTTATTACTCTGGTTCCAATGAAGATATGCAGAAAGCAGTATCTGATTTCTATCAAAAAAAATTACCTTCTAGATCTAAAAATCATAATAAGTTCTTTAATTCTAGAAGACAGAGTACTTATAACCCTTCTAGGTTTGAGTCTCCTCAGTTTGTGCCTAAGTATAAGTTCTATGATGAAGGGGGATACCTTGATAACACTTGGGATAGCCTATCTATGGCAGATAAAGCTGAGATGATTAGTGTAGCAGTTGCTAATGGTATTACTACCTTACCAGAGATTAGGAGTGCTTATAATGAGTTTGCCAAAGGCGGTTATATGCCATCTGCAAGTATCAAGAAGAGGATATCTAATTGGGAAGGTTCTTCTATGAAAACCAACAGAAGCTTTGAGGCTGAAGCTAAGGACTTTAATCGTGTAATTCCTGAAGAAATAAGAAGTAAATTATCTCATCAACAGCTTGATGCCTTATATTCCTATGGTTATAATGTAGGTATGGGTAATCTTAAAGAGAGAGTAGTACCTACATTGACTGCATATACTAAAGGTAAGGCTAGTAAAGAAGATGTTCAAAGGTCTATGTGGGCTAAGAGAGATAATGAATTAAGAGGATTAACTACTAGAAGAAATACTGAGAGGGAAATGTTTGGTGGTAATTATAGAACTACCTTTACTGGAACTGGTAAATTAGGTACACATATAGACCCTTCAGAATATACTTATTATGAAGACATTAGTCCTATGATAGACAATATCAATGTTCCTCAAATGCAGTTTCCCAACAGTATGGCTACTGACCTTACTACTCTTTATAAAGCTCCCCATATTGATGAGACTTTATTCACTAAACCTGAAGTTACTCCTGAAAAGCCTGTGTATAACCCTCAACAGGAAAGACTTGAAGGTTTGAAGAGAATGAATACTATTATGGGGTTACTGGGGCAAAGTACTCCTTTTGCAGGATTAGCTGATACCAGTACTCCAGGTTTATTGTCCTATGTTAACCAAATATATAATTCATAAACCATGTAGAAAAAAGAAAGGTAGGAGGTTTCCCTTCTACCTTTTTCAATATCATTTCTTTCCAATGTTTAAAGAATTGGAAAGAATTGGATGGTTTTATGACTTTCTTAGCTCCCAATGATTAAAGCATAAGCAGTTCTTTAGGCAATCACGATAGATATCACCATCTTCTTCTACCCAATGTTCCCATTCACAAGTTGAACATCTAAGAGGAACATTTGCTAAGGCAGCTAATTTCTTGGCTTTTCTTTTAAGAATCCTACATGCTTTTGCAAATCTAACATCATTTGTTACAATATTTTTAGATATCCAATAACAGTTACTGCTGTTGAAAATCTTTTTTGCTAATCTTGCTTTCATTGTACATTGTTTTTATTCATAGTCTGACATATCGAGAAGTACCTCTAACTTAGATGCTATCTCTGTCATTCTTTCCTGAATTACACTTATATCAGGGATTCTATTCTCATGTCCTTCTTTCCAAGTAACATTCAATATACCTAAGTCTTCACCCTTGGAAGTTTTCATTGCCCTCATTGCAAGAGCTGTACATTGGTTTTCTTTAAGGATTCTTGCATAACCTGCATCTACTTCTGTTACTTCTTCCATATTAGAGAACCACTTGAACTTAGTCTTCAGCATATAGCCAATGATAGGGAAGAGGTTGGTAGGAATACATTGGAAATCCTTATAGTTGAATACTACTCCTTCTGCTGTATTTACTGATGGGAAACTCTCATCATAGAATCTCTTATGATAACCTCCTATATACTTTTCTGTGTTGTGCATCAGTTCAATGGTTACTACATCACAATGGAGAGCATCCCTAAGATAATCTGTCATTTCATTGGCTTCCTCTTCTATTCTTGATGTCTGAGCATAGCATTCCTTGTCTTTCTGTTTATCCTTTTTCTTCAGTTCCTGCATAGCTACCAATACAGCATTCATTACTCTTTTCTGAGCATACGTAGAATACAGTATCATAGCTAACCCAACAATAACACCAATGGTTATGGAATTGGGTTCCATTATAATACTTACTATCCAATCATATAAGTCATCCCTAAGAAATAACTTACCTAGGAATAGAGCTACTAAAGTACAGAGGATTATCTTGAAGAAGATACTTACAGAGTGGTCTTTTACTTCATTTAGTTTACTGAATCCTCCTAGAAATTCTGTGATTGCCTGTATCACACTAGAGATTTTTTCTAACATTACCTTTACTATTTACACATTCTTTACTGTTGTTCAAGGATGTCATAATGTCCAATGTGATATTTGTTACACACCCTACAGAGATAGGATGTCATTTCATATAACTTATGTTTGGAGATATACTTATTAGCCTCTTCCTCTGTCTCATAAGTCTTCTTACTCTTACCTCTGGAGGTATAGTGCTGTCTTGGTCTTGATTTCTCAAAAGGTATCTTACAAATTCCCATATCAACAATATCTATCCTTTTTTTGCAAAGGTATATACATTATATATAACTAAGAAGATATTAAGAAAATTACTAAGAATAGCTATTATTTTTCTTATGAATAATACAATAATCTAAAAGTAAGAACGTTTTTATAATAAAAAAGATTGCTTATGAAGTGCTCTTTATACCAATATTATAGTCAGAGTCCTCTTAGTTTATATGAGGTTAGAAGACATTTCCTATGGAATTTCTACTGTCAGGATCATAGTAGAAATGATGCAAGGAAAGTCTTAAAGGCTGTTGTTGCGTCTTCTAAAATAGGAAGGATAATAGATAAATCCTTACAAAAGAAACATGTACCTAATTATAGAGAATTCCTATTTGCGATAAAAGGAATGTTTAAATTTTGGTTTTGTTCTAAAGAAACTTTGGTATTAGCTACAATAGAAGCTATATTAAAATGGGATATTGTTGCTAATAAAAAGCTAGGATTAAAGACTCAAGAGGAACTGAAGCAAAATGCCCTTAATGTACTTAAGAAGTATTTGATACATAAAGAAGTATCTATAGACGATATTCTTCCACCTATAGCAGATAGTTCTTCTCTTGTATCTGTTGATTTAGAGTCTACAAAAGTATCTTCTGATGATAAACATATAGAAGATACTTCGGAATCAGATGACTTTTCTTCTATTAAGATTTGGACTTTAGATGAGTTTACTAGTGAGTTTGGACCAAAGATGCAAATAAAGGAATATGCTAATGGTAAAACAGGTGACTTATTCAAAAGTTGTGTGTTTACTAAAGGTAAAACTAGAACCTTTGTATCTTTTTCCTCTAAGTTAGGTGAACATACTAAGAAAGAATTACTTGATATGAAGGATGAGTTGATAGTTATGAAAGTGCAAAGTGGTAAGTATAAGCTTGCCAAGCACTATTATACATAGAATATTAATATTTTAAAATTACATAATATGAAGAAATATATACCTTTTATAGTTGTATATGCTATATATGCTAGTAGTATATTAATAGCAATAGCTGATGCAAGACGTGATTATTGGCAATTATTTATTATGTGGCTTATTACTATACCTTTAGTAGTAGGGTGCATTATCTATTTTGTATTTAAAAGTAAAAATAAATCTTCTATAGTTTTTAATGATGAAGTACTACCTAAAGATAATGTCTTTGAAGAGAGTTGGACTCTTCTGGATTTTGCAAGAAAGTATGGACCTAATATGCAAGTAGATACCTCTACAAAAGCAACTGGTTATAGACCTTCTTGTAGATTTATCAAAAAAGATGGAACTATTACTTATGTTAGATTTTTCTCTCAACTTGGTATCCTAACTGCATCAGAAATATCTAAAAGAAAGAATGAATTATATATAAGTAAAGTAGCTTCTGGCAATTTCTATCTTCATGCTGGTAATGTAAAAGCATGGGAAACTGTTGAGCTAGAAATAGAGTAAAGGGGCATTAACTCCCCTTTACCTATTATTAATGATTACTTGGAGTTATGTCAAATACTTTAAATATTGCATCGTCAGTATCCATTTTCTGCATTTGTTCCCAATCTTTAAAGAATGGTAAATCATACTTTTTGACATTTCTCCAATATTTATTTTCCCCTTTATGAGGTCCAGATTTAACTTCTTCCAATAAATCTCCATTTACTAAACCATAAAATACATATAATAGTGAACTCATAGTATTTACAGATGCCATAGGAGATTGTAAGATAGTTAAGGCACTTTGAGGTGCTCTTGGGTGAGGCATTGAAGCTTCTGTATCAAGAATAGCTCTCTTTGTCTGATATATCCACCATCTTCTCCAAAACTCTCTCTTATGTTTGTCTGGATCTCCAAGGGCAAAGCCAAGACCTAACAAACAGATGTACATCATCATCTCAGCTCTAACTCTCTTAACGTTATATTTCTGCATATCATTAAGATTGTGCCATTGTGCTTGTGACCTGAACATAAAGGTATAGAAGTCTTTCATAAAGAGTCCAATAGCATCTATCTTCTGACCCTTATTCCAAGTATCTTTGGTATCATCATTAGTAAGACCTTTGTATAAACTATACCAATATCCTTCTCTGTCTTCTCCAAGAGAAGCATCAAAGTGCCTCTTTCTAAATCTCCTAGAGTAGTGCTCAACCATCCATTGTCTAAAGTTCATTATACCACGTCCCCACCACTTCTGATGTAATAGTCCTTTATCCTCATCATTCATGGCACCATGAGTAGATTGATTAGCATAACGAAGTTTCTTTCTTACTTTATCAATGAAAGTATCTGTGATAGCATTACCATCAAGATCAGTTACCCCAGACTTTAGGTGAAGTTCAGAGTTACCATCCTGTTTATTAACAACTTCAAAGGCATCATATAAGCTTATCTTCTTACCATTCAACAAAACTTTCTGATTATGAAGAACACCATACATATTTACATAGTGTATAAGATACTCACCAGACGAATAACCAATGAATGAGCAATCATGAGAGATTAATTGTCGGAACATACTTTTATAGTATTTTGTATGACTCTTTTCAGAGAAGTTTTCCTGAAGAGGGTCAAATAGCTCTCTCATAAGTACACTCTTATGGTTTACATTGTTAGTAAGGAGTTCTGCTAATTCTCCGCCAATACCTGCACTACCAAAGAGTTTAGTGTGTGCCCAAGCATAATCCTTGAAGTTATAGAATTCACCTGCACCAGCTTCAATCATCATCTGAAACTCACCCATAAGGTAATTGGCAACAGCACCTTTGACATTAGTTGCCAAGCCTTTGAAAGAAGTATAAGCTATGATATTACTGAACATCTTAGCCCAAGTCTTGTTTTCATTAGGGTCTCTGTTCTGACCATAGATATGCTGAGCAATGAAACCTTCTATAAGTTCTGTTGTATTGGTATTCTTTCCTCTTTTCCATAAATCCTTGAATACTCTTATTTCCTTATTCTGTACTACATCACCTTTAGGGTCTTTGTCCTTAGCACTCTGATTCTTCACGAAGTCACCAATAAACTCAACTACCTGTGCTATCTGGTTCATGGAATCATAATTAACTGCTGTACCTGCAAGGGCTGCAATGCCAGTTGAGAAGTTCTTAAGAAGTTCTCCCTCTTCAACTCTATTGACAAAGAAAATAGGAATCTGTCTTAGTGGAGTGTTGTCAAAGGCACCTTCTGTAATCTGGTACTCATCACCATCAATAATACCATTCATGTTATAGTTTTCATCATCTTCCCTTATCTTATAGAAGTTTTCTGCTTTATTCTTTACTGCTTTTGCAACATCCTTGAAGTTCTTAGCATCATGCATGGCATCCAGGAATTTACGTCTTACCTGTGGTGGAAGATATTGATGTTGCGCATAGGCTGGTAGGAGAGAACCAATTTCACCTTTAAGTTGCATCATGGTATCATAGTAATCAATCTGCTCCTGAGTCCAATCTTTCTGAAAATCACTAATCTTTCTATAGCTGTCATTAGGTACTCTTTCTGTTCTACCATTGATATTATCTACAACTCTGTCTTCTGTATTCTGGTCTTCCCAGTCTTCAATAGCTTGCTTTAAGTCAAAGCCTTGAAAACCTTGAACATAGAGTGATTTAATCTTGGCAGACCTGGCAGCTTTGTATAGTCCCCAATCAATATCACTAACTATGTGACCATCATCTTCATACATAAATTCAGAATTATGTCCTGCCTTATAGAGTTTATCTGTAGCCCTACGAATCCTAAGAGATATATTATTCATAGTTGCATCTCTAGAATCCTGAGCATTCCTAATGATGGATCCCATTGCACCTATGATAGGATTAGAAGCTCTACCTACACTATATAACCAATCAAACATAGTAGAATCTGTAGCAGCCATTCTGATAGCATTAATCATAGACTGTCCATCAGGAGTAGTGTTTCCTACAATCTCTATCATAAGATTGGTCATAGTACTTTCTGTAAGATTATCAAGCATCTTTTCCTTTTTATCAAAGAATTCCTTCAAGTCTTTAGCTGTCTGACGAATATTGTCAATATCTGTATGAGATATAGATTCATCAATGGTAAGATTTTCATCTGCCAATGCAGATACTAGAGGATAATATTGCTCTTTAAGGGACTTTATATTCTGTAGAATCTTGGCAGTACCAAAGGCTTTCTCTAACTCTGTACCAGTTTGAGGAATACCTTGTAGCATAGTATCAATATCTACTATCTGAGAAGAAGCTTCTCCCAAGAAGTTTAACACTCCAGAGTAATACTTCTTACTGGATAGTTCCTTCATCAGTTTATTAAGTACACCTTCAAGTCTTTTTCCTTCAGCATTATTGCCTTTTTCCTTTTCAAGTTGTCTAATCTGCCTTTGAAGAGTAATAGCTGCATCTGCTGCTGCATCAGAAAGAGTTCTAATCTTAGAGGATGCTCTGTGAATCTCATTGATATCAATCTTATACTTCTTATTGAGCATTTGGATTTCACCTTGAATTTCTTGTTCTGGACTATAAGCTATGATATGTTTACCTATCTTGGTAACCTGAGTAATAAGATCATCCATATCTATACCTTGATATTTCTTGGCATCAGCTACAGCTCTCAGTAACAATCTCTGTTGAGGAACAGTAAGATTTATTGCTCCATGGTTAAAGTCATTAAGAGCCTGTGCTGCATTTTCAATGGAACCAAAGGCATTGATAGCTCTTTGAACATGGGGAGAATTAGGACTTAAGGAGAATAGAATCATAGCATCTTTCTTGTAGAGATTACTAATATCTACTCCTGCAAGATTCTTGAGATATTGTGCTAGACCAGTATTCATTGCATTGAATACACTTTGCAATTCCTGAGGCATAGCAGTTATATCTACACCTACACTATTAAATACCTGCTTATAAACATCCCACACCTGTAGGTTTTTCTTAACACTATCTCCATAAGTATGTGTCCTAGAGTTCTTCTCAGAAACAATGATGTTATAGATGTCACCATGTTGTACTACTATGGAAGTAAGTCCTTTATGGTTATCATTGAAATCATCAGCCTTCTTTAAAGCATCTTCTGCATTAGAGAAATCAACTCTCTTACCATTAATATCTACAGCTCCTAACTGAAGTTCTGCTGTAGAAAGATTACCAATATCTTCCTGTATAGACTTGAAGTCAAGGAACTTCAATACATCTTCTGCATTATGCTGTCCCTGGCTATTCCTTTCTATATTAGCCTGGTCCATTTTATCTGCCATATCAGATACAGTATAGGAGGCATAGAGCCAATTAGTAAGAGGTCTATCCTTCAGTTTCTCCAGCATCTTTTTATACATCCTTGAAGGCTCCCCATTGGGAGCCTCAGGATATAAAATACATGAACTATTACTCATACACTAACAATATTTTTTAAACTCATTAATTGCTTCATCAATACTTAAATCTAATCCTTTCTGTTTAAATACATTCTGTAAGAACTTACCAAAGACCTTTTCTCTACCTTTGATACTCTCAGCTTTCTGTAAAGCTTCTTCCTTACTTAATGCAGGAACCTGTTTCATAATCAAGTCAGCAAATGCTGCAAGGTTCTTAACCTCTTCAGTCTTTGTAATAACCTGATTATTAGAAGTGTCTTCTACATTAGACTCTTGAGGACTTTCTGTCTTCAAGTCTGAAGCAGAGTTATCCTCAGTAGTCTTTGTAGTATCACTCAATGGGTCTTTGATATCCAGTGTACTCATCTCCAGATATTCACCATTGTTGCCAAGTGGTTTTATCAGTTCAAAGACAAGCTCTTCACCTTTATCAGAAGTAAGATGCCAAAGATAGGTATTGTTATTCATCTTAGTCTTCATATAGGAAATACCTGCAAGGTCGGCAATCTCTTCTGGTCTATAGACAGTAAGCCTATTATGCTTAACATCTACATTATAGTGAGTATCCTTGCCTCCCTTTCTAGGAACCAGCTTGTTGTTTTCCCAGTTGTTTCTGATAAACTGGTCAATCACCAAGTCAGGAATTACCTCAGGGAAATTTCTATATGTATCAACATAAGAGGCATTACCATCCTTACTCTTCAGCTTTTCCTTTACATAGGTAGGAACCAAAGACATGAAAGTCTTAGGAGAGAATCCAATACCAGCTCTGAAGAAACTGTAGTTGAACAGCATCTGAGAAAGCTCTGGATCTTCCTTATGCAAGTCAATCCAAGCACTGCGAAGTTCCTCTTTTCTCTGTTCATCCATACCCGTGATATTAATCATAAGATATGGTCTTCCAGTCTTCTTGGAAACATTCATTCTAATAGCTTGAATCAAGGCATTATCAGAATATTTCTCCTTAAACTTCTGTTCCATGAACCACTTAGGGAATTGAGTAGCATAACTTTTAAGATGCTTAGGATTAATCAGACCTGACTGTACCAACAGATAAGACTGATAGAAGTTAGAGAACTGATCCAAAAGCTTCTTGTCATTATACATCTTATCAGATATATCAACAGGAAGATTAGCCAACAGCTTTCTGAAACCAGTACTACCTGTAGGCATATCAGAGAACATAGCCTTGGCAATATCCACAGTTCTTGCAAACTGCTTCAATACTGGATGGTCAAAGAAGATATCATCAATATCTACAGGAACATCATCAGATGTGTAGAAGTGAGTACCATTCTCTGTATTAGCATCCAGGAATGCTTCCATCTTATGCTCAATGATAAGATTATCTACAATCAATGGACCTACAGCACTAGAGATAGAGTTGAATCTTGTAGCATAGGTAGGCTTACGCATAGCATCTACAAGCTGTCTTATCTTCTGGAAGGCAAGAAGTACTTTGTAATCAGTAGCTTCATGTTCCTCAGAAGTAAGACCTTCAACCAACTCCTCTTTGGTAAGCTCTTCTGTATTGATCAAAGAATCATCATTGATGTTATTCTTTTCTCTATACTCAGTCAGCCATTTCTCAATGATGTTAGACAGAGATTCATAGTTGGTAAGATTCTCTCTATTGAACTTGTTGAGGGTTCTCTCTATGATGTCCTGTGAAAGGAAGAGAGCTGCATCCTCAAATGTCATACCCAATCTAAGCATAGTATTCAACATACCAGCAGTAGTCATGTTAATATTCATCAAGTTCAAGATAGGGTCTTTTACAGCATCTGCTGAAGCAGACACCAAGGAACCTAAAGTCTTACCAATCAATGTACCCTCATTATCATACTTCTTGTCTATCTGCATTCTAATACCAAAGGTAGTTCCTGCAATAGTGAATGGTTTATCTCCACAGATTTCAGAAACATCAAGGAAAATGTCATTACTCTCAAGAGTAGCGTGGGCTACCTTATTGACAGCAAATACACCAATCAATGATGCAGCAGCACTATTCTGCTTATAGAACTGTACCTGAGTATCAGCAAAGGTAAGGTCTTTATCTGTATAAGAGAGGTCTTTGAGTTCATCAATAGACATCTTCTGAAGATCAGACCATCTAACACCCTTGTTTGCAGGATTCTTATAGGCAGCTACCATATAGCCCATTTTCTTAGGTGCATCAAATCCTCCAGGATTCAGAATCTTATCAGCTGTCATCTGATTTGTGAGTACTGCATAAGTCATATCAATAATCTTGTTATCTCTGTATGTTCTACCAGAAGTAGGAGCATCAGTATAATAAGCTATTGACTGATATTGACTATAGAGCCATTTCATCAACTTATCAGTATCCTTCATTTTCTGAGGATTATCCATGAACATTCTTACCTGTTCACCTACCCAAGTATTGTTGGTCTTACCATCATGAGCCTTCTTATAGCTTTCTGAAGCTCTGGCAAAGAGTTCCTTTTCAATCTCACTTCTCTTTCTAATCTTGATAGGAATATCTTTACGCATGACGTATCTCTTATCAACATCAAAGTCAGAGTCATCAATCTCAGTAAGCTCATAAGGAAGCATAATAGCATCACCAGCTTCTCTAGGCATGAAACCTATAACCTTCATAGGAGCACAAGAGTACTTATCCTCTGTAGGAATACGATAACTTACCATTTTAAGAAGCTCTGGATCTACAGCATTGATAGCATCTACATTAATAGTACCATCTGCATTGGAGAACTTATCAAAGAGTTCATTAGACCAGATAGGGGCAAAGACTTCAAAGTAAGCAATACCACCTTGGTTTCTCTTGAGATATTCCTTATAGGAAAGATTGTCATGCTCAGAAGCATTATACTCTTCCTCAAGAGGCATAAGATTACCTTGCTTATCATTGAATCTAATATGCAACTGAGTAGATGTACCAAAGTTAGATACCTGAACAATAGGACCACCAGCAATCTTCTGCTTATTTACTCTGTTCTTGATAATAGAGTTAATAAGCTGTTCAATTCTCTTAGCCTGTATTGGATCACCCTTTGGTATTCTGAATTCACCAGTTTCCTTATCAATAGAACAAGCCTGCAAGAGGTCTATTCCATATCTAGGAGAAGACATGATTTCTCTCTGAAGAATCTTGGAAAGAGCAATATTCTGTTCCTTCTTGTCATTGCTGTTGAAGTGCAACTCTGCTGCAAGATTATTGATACTTTCCTCAATGTTATCAGCAATAGTCTTCTCATACTCTTTTCTGAATTCATCAGCCTTTACTTTTCTGTGAGTACCATCAGGTTCTGTCCACTCATAGTAGTTATCTACCTGATTACCATTCTCATCAGTAGTATAAAGGTCAAGGTCAGAAGGAGTAATCATTCTAATCTGAGAACCATGAGCCTGAGAATGTTCCTTGAAATGCTCAGGAACCTCCTGCTGCAAGCAATAGTCTTCATAGGAAGCTTCGTGTACAAAGGTATCAGTATTATAGTTTTTATAAACTCTTTCACCTGTAGCATCAGTCTCTTCCTTGAAGATTTGATTCATCATATAGGTATAGGCAGCTTCCTCACCACCTTCCATATCTCTGAACTGGAAGATATTCATCTTACCTTGAAGACCAGACTTAATGGCTGATTCAAACTGAACAGTATCAATACCCTTGGTAGGATTCAACTTCTCAGAATCTTCCATTACTCTATAGACTGCTCTAAGGAGATTTGGTCTGGAAAGCTTTTCACCTTTAAGGATAGCATCAGCCATAATAAGAAGATACTCTGCATTCTTAGCCTGGAAAGGTACTTCCATAGAATGAATAGGAGCATTAGCTACACCCATATCCTTTGTAAGCTTTGAATATACAAATGGCTTCAATGGCTGGAATGCTGTCTCCAAGTCAGTATAGTTGTATTCACCCTTTTGTAGCTTCTGATAAATATCTTCTGCCTGCTTAGACCATCTACCAAAGATGAATGCCTTCTTTCTATAAGATGAAGGAGATGAATATCCCTGAGCATCAGTAACATTAATCTTAGTGTATTTACCTTCCTTACCTACAAGAGATTCCTTAAGAGCCATCATCTGAGCTTTCTGATTCTGTGGAGCAGCAGCAATTCTTCTATCAAATACCTCTGCAATATTAGCTATGATATTGGACTTGAAACTGTCAAAATCCTGCAAGATGAATGTTCTGTACTTACCATCAGATACTCTGTTACCATTATAATCGGTAGCATAAATGTTACCTCTTACACCAGGAGCATGAAGCTGTGCTAAACGCTTCTGCAAGTCCTCAGTATCTTTATAGAAAGCAATGTCAGTAAGAGTCAGCTGTAAGATATTCTTTGAAGCAAAAGCATCATTCCAAAGATAATTCTCTACCTGCTTTCTTACCCAGTCAGCAGTTTCCTCATCTTTCAGTTCAGAAGGATAGATACCCTTGATACTCTTAGCTGCTTCCAAGATACCATTATTCTCCCAGTTATTGAGGATAGACTGAACTCTATCTTCCATGTGCTGACGGATAACTCTATCTGCAAGTTTACCAAGTTCTGCTTCTTCCTCAGCAGTGAGAGCTACTTCTCCCTCTACTTTCTTCTGAAGAAGAGATGCTAACCTACTATTATCAGAAGAGACGGTGTTATCTTCATTACGAAGAATATCTCTCTTGGCAATCTTATCAGCAGTATTCTCCAAATAGTTATTCAATACAGGAAGGAAGTTAAATCTACGTCCATTGGTATCAAAGTTCTTGATGAAACCAGCATCCTTTTTATCCATGTTTCTCATTCTGACAGTCTGGATTCTACTAAGTTCCTGCAAGAGCATATTATGAAGACCGTAGACAATGGAATTCTTATATCCTTCACCTCTATAGGAGTAGAACTTGATGAACTCTGATGATGGCTTATTAGACTGCATAGGTACTCTGAACCAAGCTGGAACCATATTTGTATTATTATCAGTACTTTCTGCAAAGTACTCTGTGATGAGGGATAAGGTATATTCTGCATCACTCATATTACGCATATAGTTATGCTTGTTAAAGTTCAACTCTACCTTATGGTCAAATACCTTACGGGCATTCTCATCCTTTGCAAGTATTCTAAGCCATTCATTTCTCCATCCTTTATCTACATCACCATTTTGGAACTTAAACCATTCAGAAGAACCATATTCATCCATAATGAAATCCTCAAATGCCTGACCTTCCTGACGGAATTTATTCATCAGTTTAGTCATAAATGATGGTGTGATATAAGACTGATACATCTTGCCACTATCATAGAATGCATTAACAGCAGTATCTTCCAGCTTGTCAGTAATAGGAGTGAGAAGGTTTCTCAGACTACCACCAATAGAGCTTTCTCCACCAAACTTAAATGGATCATACTCCTGGAGTGTGCCCTTATTCTGAGCCTGCAAAGCCTTATCCAAGTCCTTGACAATATAACCAAGAGATTCTGTAATCTTCTTAATGTTCTCTGCATTGACTACATCAGTAAGCATTTCCTCTGTGATGTTATAACCAAAGCTTTTACTGATATCTAAGATGTTATCAGTAGCAGTCTTTGACATAGCGTCATCCAAAGTCTTTCCTTCCTTAATAGCCTTGTCAATTTCTCTCAACTCAGTTAAAGCCTTATGAAGATTAAACTCAGAGTTCTTTCCTGTAGTCTGGTCAGAGCCAAGAAGCTTAGAGTTAATCTTACCATTATTACCAAAGAGAGGATGTTCTCCAATCTTGAATAGGGCAGAGATAGACTTCATAGCTTCTGAGAGTGCAGGATGACTATTTACAGTCATGCTATAATACTTACCATCTTCAAGTAATACAATAGAGTAGAGCTGAAAATGCTTAGAGAATACTCCATAGAACTGGCTTTGGAAATCAGTCTCCTTACCACTCTTATCAGAAAGTCTTTCAATAAGCTGGGATAACCAAGGGTTCTGCTTCTGCTTATCAGACAATCTCTTAATCATATCATCAAGAGATAATGCTCCCTGGGTCCATCTCAAGATACTATTGACAGACTCTCTAGGATTTACCCTTTCTGCAATTCCCCATTTACTATAGACCTTGTTACCTTCTGCATCCAAGAGATAGCATTGATGAAGACCTAATCTTACCAAGGCAGACATAGAGTTAAGAACATCAATGGTTCTAGATTCAACCTGCCAATGTTCCTGCTCATCTTTTTCTCCCTCTTCTGCTGCTATATCCTGGTCATTGGAATAGTCATTGAAGTTATCGAAATCTACCTTAGAGTCCTCTGTGGTAGTAAAGTTACCTCTGCTATAGTCCTTGGTAATACCAAAGCCTTCATTCATAGCGAAGATGTCTGCTGCCAGATACATAATAGCATCCCAGTTGTTAGTAATCAGCTGAGCTTGCATCATAGTATCTGTATCTTCATAATCCATAACTTGAGGTGAGAACAGAGTCTTGGTTCTCTCAATAAGTCTATCAAGACCTACAGTCTCTACAATTTGCTTTCTAGATGCAGACTGAAAATCAAGGTCTGTATTGAGAGAAGGGAATAGAGTCCTTGCAAGACCTTCTTCCTTCTGAAGATTAGTAATCTCATCAGAGATAGAGTTAACTATCAGTTCTGCTGTATGACGAACTTCTGTAGCAGACAGAGAAGCACCAAGCTCCTCTAAGTCCTTATCACCATTAAGCAGGTTGTCAATCTGCTTATTAAGCTTATCATACTCACTGAGATTAGTCTCTACTTCTTTCTTCTGAGAATCCTTGGATTCCTGAAGATACTCTTTTTCACTTGTTGCTTGAAGCACTGTGTCCATTTGATTGATAATGTTTTGATTTTCTTCAAATGAGTTCTCCATAGATAGCTGTGCATCTAATTCCTTTAAATAAGGTATCTTCCAGGCAGCATCTACTGGTGTCTCATCATAGAGTTCATTAAAGTATTCATAACCTGGAAGAGAAACTTTCTGCGTCTGTCCTTCTGAGAAAGAAGGATTAGTTACTTCTGTTTCAGTTCCTTTATTATTATCAAAGACTATAACATCAGGATTCTTCACTACATACTCCGTGTTATCTGCCCACAAAGTTCCCTTGTCAAGCACAATAACATCAGCTGTAGTATTTCTTCCATTCTTTATATAATCTCTAATATCTTTGTAGTGTTCTACTTTTGCAGTAGAAAGAATATGGAATTTGCTAACTTTAGCATAATCCCCAGTATAGTGTCTATTGATTCTATTGCCTTCTGGATGCTCTGCTGTAGGAGGTTCAGGAGATTTGTCTGTTCTACTCTTAGCATAATCAGTAGCTTCTTCTTCACTTGATGTAAAGTAGAGTGCTTCCTTAAGAGTTTCATCATAATCTACTGCAGTTTTACCTACAGTTTCATTAAGAGATTTAGCTTCTCTGTCTTCCATTAAGGCATATCCTCGATAGATAGTAAGTGGTGATTTACCATCTTCTGAATATAAACCATCTACTTCCTTAGATAACTGACTTAACTGATACTGTTGAGCAGCATCATAAGAGTCTTTATCAAAGTGCTTAGGCTCTGCTACTTCATGATCAACCATAAATACAACCTGAGGATTACCATGATTCTTTGTAATATCATCATGGTCATATTCCATATTGTAATCCATAGTTGCAGCGGTATAGAAACCTAATGTTTTAGAATAGATTTCTTGTAATGGCTGTTTATCACTAGCATAAGCATCCAAATGTGTTGCCCCTTCCTCTCTTACCATATCTTTAATAGCATAGAGAAAACCACCATTCTCTTTTGGATTCAAAGAGAACACACTTACAAGATTTCCATCTGGCTCTATAGCAAAACCTGCAAGACCATCAGATGTAATAAAGCATTTTGCATCACTATAGTCATCATGTAAATCCACCAATTCTCCATTTTTGAGGTAAGTTCTTACAATCTCAAATATATCATGGAAAAGTTGAGAATCTACGTCTCCTATATTGAAGGTGCTTACCTTACCATTTTTCTTGGTATAGGTTAAGCTAGACCTGAGATTATACCTGCCACCATCCCTTGCGGTGTCCAGTTGTCTTCCCAGTAATCCTCCGAGTCTTCTTTTATCATCTTCAGATAGTCTTTCACGCATTCTGGATATTTGCTCCTGAGAAAGCTTTCTGCTTGCTTCTTGAACTCTTCTAAACTCATCTGTTGCTTTGTATTCTTCTGTTCCATTTTCTTTTGAATTTTTATTTTCAGAACGTGAATTACTTGAATTTATTGTATTGTCTTTGATGTTTTTATCAAGATGTAAAGGAGAACCTTCCTTTTTTACATTATTACTAATGATAGTAACTGTATCAGTAGCTCTAGATACACCAACATATTCAAGCTGCTGCTTGATATTAGCTGCTTGATCAGGTTGAGTATTCTCTACTTCTACATCACTAAGATCTCCTAAATCTACTTCTTCTGAACTCTTTAACTCTGCATTAGCAGCATCATTTTTAGACTCTTCTCCAAGGTCAACCAACTCCATAGCATTAGCTGCATTATTACCACTCATAGAAGCTCTAGAAACATCTACATCATCCATCAGTACATGGGTAAAGGTAGAACCTTGTGATTTATGAATGGTAAGAGCATAGCCAAAGTCAATAGTCTTAGCCTGTAAAAGGTTATGGCTATTGTCTTCAATGTTATCATTGACAAAGAGGAAAGAATCAATGGCATTAATCTTAGCATAGACTGCTGCCTTAGCTTCTCTACCATAGGCTCTTCTAGCTTCATTCCACAATCTCTTCTTCTCATTGGCAAGAATCATAGCACTTTGTCTATTCAGAGCATTGTTCTTAATGTCCATAAAGTTGAATGTATCTATATTACCTAAAGAGTCTTCAAGAGTAATAGGAACAGCCTGCATTACTACAGGAGTACCATTATCCAATCTGGTCTGTACTGTAGTAGGTTTAGCTACCTGAGTTACTTTGTATGATTCAGAGTTGATAAATCTATAACTCTTGGTTCTCCATTCATATCCCCAATTAGCATAACCTGTCATAGGCTCACCTACATGTGGAACAGGAGAGTCATAACCTAAGAGTTCTCTTACCTGATTATTATAAGCAGTTACAGCCTTGTTGGTATAAGCAAGGATTCTAAAATAATTAGGATTCTGCTTCAAGCCTTTAACATACTTATCAATAACTTCATTGATAGCTTCCTGATGCTGAGGAGAGATATATGCAACACCCTCATCTTTATTATTGAATGATGATACCTTAGATAAAGATTCTCCATTACGGATAGCTGTAGCTTCCTTAAGGATAGCATTGTCATCTGTTCTCTCTACTTGGGTAAGACGTATGACTTTACCTTCACCATTTCTGAAGACCTTGGAGATTTTATCTTCATTGACAGGAGCCAGCTGAGCTTCATCACCTACATAGATAATCTTCAGATAATGTTCCTTGGCAATATCATTGAGGATTTTATAGTTCTCCTCATTGATCATAGAAGCTTCATCAATAATAATGGTAGTACCTGGCATAATATCTACATCCTTCAAGACATTTACCAGATTTCTTGCATTATAAGTCTTACTTGAATCTACTTCTACATTGATACCAAACACCTTATTTAATGTAGATGCCTTAAAGCCAGCCTTAGATACTCTGTCATTAAGTACTGCTGCTGCCTTATTGGTTGTAGCACAGAACATAACAGGTCTATTCTGTTTCTGTCCTTTCTTGGCAATCATTTCCATAAGAGCAGTCTTACCAGTACCAGCATAACCACTAAGAGTCATAGATGTCTCATTAGACTTCATGAATCTATCCATCTCATTGAGAGCATCTATCTGCTGAGCATTAGGCTTGAATGGAGCTTTGACAGTAGTACCATCAGCAAATGTAAAGTCTTGAGGCACAGCTTTCTCACTATGCTTATTATCTTCTGGTATATTGTTTACCAAATCATAATCAGCACTTTCCTGCTCAATAAGAGACAGTTCATCCTTAAGCTCCTTACCTGAAAGACTACTGATGAAATCCTTAAGAGTAGATTGAGAAGTCTTCTGTGCTTCTTCACTCTTGAACATAGCAAAGCAATCTATAACAGCTAAAGTTCCATCTGGCTGTTTAATTACATTCTCAGGTCTAATATCTGTTACTACATAATTGTCCTTAGAGTATTCTGCATTAACCCCTTGCCCTTTAGTATGAATAAAGCCTTGATAAAGCATATAGTCTTCTATTTCCTTTGGATTAGCAATCGTTTCTCCACTTTCTATCCAAGGCTGCTTTACTATAATACTCATACCTTTATCAGACACACCAACCTTAAGTACCTTCATTGCTGTGGAAGGGAAAGCTGTGTTATGAATAAGTATTCTGTCAAGTAACTTTTCTGGAGTAGCATAGTGGTTAAGGCTAATGCTTTTAATAGCTACATTATGACCATTATCATTAGCTATCCAAACTGTAGTTTCTGAACCTGATTGACTTTCTCCATATTCTTCTTCAAAGTAATCATTAGGCTCAACAATAATATTGTTAGTCTTTCTTGCCCAACTGATTAACTCTTTTTGCTGTTTTGAAGACTCTTCATATATTCTTTCTCTAATGCTCTTGCCTGCATCTGTCTTTCCTTGGAAGCTTTCATTATTTTTTGAACTTCCCCCTTTGACAATGGAGTAGGCATCTTTAAAGAGTTGACCTGCTGATTTGATTGATTGCTCATATTGTGTAATGTTTTTATTTTCTAAACGTTGATTATCTTTATTTATTGTATTGTCTGCAACTTCTTTGGTAACTTTTTCCTTTAGCTTGTCATCAGATAATGTTCTAAAATCCCACTCCTTCTCATTATACCCCTTTCTCAAAGGATTCTTGATACCATTATATCTCATATAGGTATCAATATCAAAGGCATCAAGGGCTTTCTCCAATGCATTCATTGACCTCTGATAATATGTATTAGAGGTATGAAGACCAAGAAGAGTCTTAAAGGCATCAAGTACTCTTGACCAGAAAGATTTCTTTGCTTTATTCAGTTCATCTATTTGCTGAATTCTCTTTCTGAAAACAGGATTAGCAAGTTCTGCAACAAATTCAAAGACATCAACAATACCTCTTTCACCTTTTAGGATAGGATTAGTCTTGAGGTCTTGATACAAGGAATTCATTTCTATTCTGAACTTCTCCAAGTCTTCACTTCTCTTCCAGTTCTTAGTCTGATTAGAAAGTGCATACATAGAGAGAGCATGAAGTACTTCATGGAGAATAATAGGAGCTTTCATACTATTCATCATATCTCTTTCAAGGAAAGACTTCTTATAGATGATAGTATTGTTGTTGGTGTACTTACCAATAGTACCAAAAGGTAGAGTTTCTCCAAAGGTTACTTCAAGACCTAAGTCCTTAGCAATACCAAAGACCTTATCTGCTAATACCTTTGAGGTTCTATCCTCATTGAATCTATGATATAACTCCTGTACCTTGTCAAGAGTATAAGTCTGATTCTCTTTAATACCAAGATTCAGTTTCTTGACATCTTTGACAGAACCCATGTTATCCAGTTCTTCAAAGAAGTTATCTTTGTCATAATTAACAGTCTCCACAGGCCTCTTAACAGAGAGAACATAGTTTCCCTTAGCATTTCTGTAATGAACAATAGCTGACTGAGGGAAGAAGTTTGATGCTTCTTTCCTAGCTACCTGAAGTTCTTTAAGAGACTTAAACTCCTGTGGAGCATTATATCTCATCTCCCATAGTTTCCTTACAGACTTACCAGACTCCTGATAATGTGTATTACCAAGCTGAGCCTGAATATAAACATCTGTAGGAAAGAGGGTTTCATTTCCTGCTTCTAACCAATACTTGTGAGTAATAAGCTCAAGAGTATTGCTATCCACATTATTCCTTGTGGATAGATTCTTGAACTCCTTACTACTTCTATTTACGCATCCCATAAATTGTTTATTATTTACTTTTGAGGCAAAGATAAGTAAATTCCTAAAGAGAAAGTCTTACTTAATCAATATCTTTATATTATTTAACGGGTTTATTTGTTTAAGCCAAGGAGAGTAGAGTGGTACTCTCCTCAGCCTAGTATTATATCTTGCTGTCAATCCAATCAACAGCTTTGCTTAACATATTCTGAAGAGTCTGTCTTTCAGAATCCCTCATTTTAGTTTCTTCAATAGCTGCATAGGAATCACATTCCATTGCTAATGAGGAGAGTTTATTCCTTACTCCTACAATCCATTTTGTTCTTTTCATATTACATTCTTTATAAAAATTCACAATAAATACTTAAAACATGGTTATAGAAGCTATCTTTTAAAGGACATTGACAATCAATGTATTCAATAGCTTTTTCCATAGTTTTTATACCCTGTTGTCCTACAATAGGAAGATTACCAGTTGCAGCTTGACTTACTATATAAGATAGAATTAATATTTCTTCCTGGGAAAAATTCTCTAATACTGCATTTTTAGGAAGATGCATAAAGAAATCAATATTTCTACTCACCTTTTTCTCTCTTTCAGCTTGTGCTTGTAATTCTTCTGGTGTTGAAGTAAACAGCTTTTTACAAACCTGTATAAGGTACTTTTCAGTAAGAGGTTCTGTATATGTATTCTTTATTTTATAATCTATCTTCTTTTTACTAAAATCATCATGCATATTTTAATCAATGTTACAACATACTTCTTCTATTTCCTTATAGAAATTAATACCATCTGCCATCTCTTCAATGAAGCATACTTCTCCTTGGGTATATTGAAGGTCAGAGATATATTGCTTAAGTTCTATGATTTCCTGAATATAGTCAGGATTATCTTTAGCATATTTTTCATACTCCATAAGTCTATCTTTAGAACTACTTATATCTCTGCTTAAATCAGTAATAACATCTTGTATCTTATCTTTAGTTATAATAGTGTAAGGATGCTCCTTATTACCATTATATGCAGGATGTATATTCTCATTAAAGTATTGATATATTTCAGAATTACGAGAGAATGCTGCTACAATGATATGCTTCTTTTCTTCTTTATCTGATTTCCTTTTAGGAACAATATAAATTGATAAATAACTACTCATATTACAATGCCTTTCCTAATTCTTTAATTATCAAATCATAAGCCATAGAAGCTACCTGTTGAGCGTTAGGGTGGGGAAGACCTGTAGTACCTCTATATCTAAGGTCAAAGAAGTGCTCCCAATCATCTTCAAAAGCAGTATATATTACCTCTGTGGCTGTAGCTAATGGTAGAACTTCTCTTGCTTGCTGAGGTTGCCATCTATCATTGATGAGCTTGAGATATGTAGCTTCTGCTGTAAGAAGATGTATCATATAACTATATTCTGGACTATCATTAGTATAGAAGTCCTTATCATAGTCTCTTTGGTTATAACTACCTTCTTTAAAACTTAACCAAGAAGGTATTACAAAAGTAACTTCTCCTCCAAACTTTTCTTTAGAATAATTACAGTAACGAGTGCTTTGTTCTGCAATACTGGCTGTTCTATGACGATTAAATTCCCTTGATACTCCAATAGATGTAATGAACTTTAGACAGATTCTCTTAGCATGAGATTCTGTTGGTTCACAAAGATATTTGTCAATAACTTCCCAAGCATTTAATTCTGCTATTACTCTAAGGTTTGTTGTAAGACAAAGCAGATTAGATTTATCATCACATACACCTTTACTATATGGACTATTTGCTACCTTCCAGAACAATAAATCTTCATTATTATATGGAGCAGCCAAATATACAGTACCATGTTCTAGCATTGCATAGTGTTGCATCTTAACCATTCTCTCTACAAATGGCTTAGCACTATCTTCTGTAATTTTATCTTCTGACTTATAACAAACCCTACCTACACGTTCAACTTGTTTATAAATACCCTCAAGACCTGGTGTCTGAGCAATGAGTTCTACTGATGGATTAATTAACTTCATTTGTTCATCTTTTAGTTTTTCTTTCTTATTTGCTTAATTATATAATTCTTATAACCTGATGAAGGTTTATATCTCCTCCTTCTAGCTTCCTCAAGAGGTAAAGGAATGGTAGCAGTCTTATTTCTTTCAGGGTAATACTGCTTACCAGATTTAGATACCCATACTGTTCTAGTACAGATATTAATATGATTACCTCCTGGTTTATCACCATCATCTATATTACCTCCAACATAGTGACCCTCCACATCACAGAATGCTCCAGTATTAGCATCTATGTAATAACCTGGATACTGGTCACATTCATATATTTCTCTTCCATTATCTAAGTACATAGCTCTTTACTTTAAGAATTATTGTTTACTGAAATTCACTTCACCAAAGACCTTAGAGAATAAAGACCTTGACATATACATGATGGAATTTTCAAGGTGGTTTCTTTCCTTGAAGTCTTTAGATACGCCTACTAGTCTTCCTGTTCTACAAGGATTATTGCAAGTTTCACCATCAACTACTTCAATAATCATAGCTCCACCTTGCTTAACAACCCCTTCACAATCATTGCAAAGACCTTGGAATATTTCTCTTGGAGCTTCCTTGTCTCCTTTGAGTTTTCCCAACATGGCTACACCATAGTCTTTTCCACAGCAAATGCAGCGTAAGACTGATGGATTAACACCATGCCTAGGACTTAATGTTATACTATTCTTTGTCATGCATCTACACTTTTAGTTACGTAACCAAAATTCTGAATCAACTGTTCTATCACTATATCAGAATTTGCATTTGATTTTTCAATAACTTCCCTAAATGCTTCTGCTAGGTTATATGGAAGGTTATTGTCATCTGAAGGCACTTTGATAAAGTATTGCAGCCCTTCACACTCATAATTTATTGATAAATCAGTAATCATAATACTTCTAATTAGTTACTCTTGACAAACATCTAATTCATCTATTGTCCAATCTTCTGTAGCCCTTATTAATGCTTGGTAATGATTAATTTGCTTTATAATTTCCTTAGAACGCTCCTTGTCATTCTCATCAAGCATAATACCCTCCGTACGAAGTTGCTCTATCATATATTCAGCAAGTTCTGGTAACTCTTTTAGTAGAGTAGGGATACCTATAGCTGCATTGTCATTCTTAAATTCTTCAATAAAGTTGGTATCATCAAAATTATTTTCCTGAAGCTTATGACAGTATCTATGTCCTTCATCATCTATATCAGATTCATACTCTTCTGATATACTATAATTATGAACCTTTACAGGCATTGATTTACTCAAGCTATAAGAAACACAGCAATCCACTTCTATAGGTTTTGGATCTGATTGGTTATATGGAGCAGAAGGATCTAGAGCAGCTCCCATTGGATAATTATCTTTCATTTCTTTTTCTTTTTAATTCTATTAAGTCTTTTTGATATTGGTTCCAATGAAGGAAGGAATATCTTACCACCAACAGTAAGCCTTTCTCCTTTTAGGCATCTTGATATATCATGTGCTCTGATATCATAGGCTTTAGCTGCTTCAAGTGGAGTACTCCAGTATGTAACAAAGGTACCATTTATAGTATACTCCTTAATTCCCAAAGAGGATCTGGTAATTTTCCTTCTTCCATCTATGTATCTATGGGTTTCCATAGCCTGCTTTTTATCTTCAAAGGATTCTCCTTTAAGTACAAAAAGTTTATCTCCAGCTTTTCTATTTAGTCTAAATTCTTACGTATTGTAGATTCAGAGATTTCAAGTTCCCTTGCTGCTTCTTTAATAGAATCATAAGAATCTAGAAGCTTTCCATCAAGGCTATATACATCTATAGGAATATGAGGCCTAAGAATATGCTTATATCCTTTCCTTCTTTCAATCTTTCTTTTCTCTTGTATTTTACCTCTCTCTAAAAAATCTGAGAAATCCTCATATACAATATCATTGTCATCCATAATCAATTAGTTTATGTACTAGCATAAATAGTATAGTTCTCAAAATCATCAGAGATAGATGTTAGAGCCTTTATATATTCCTTAGTTCTTCTGAGTAATTGCTCGTAGGTTCCCCAACCATTATCTGGATTAAACCCTTTGAAGTAGTTTTCTTCAATCGAAAGTTTGCTATAGCATTTCATTACATCTTCTAGATAGTCCATGTTAGGAGTTTTAATACCTAGATTATCATCTGGATGCCATAGAAGGTCATAAAGTGTTACAGTATTACCTTCTCTCTTAGAGATACATTTACCAATCACCTTACATTCATCAGCCATATCTGTCAGATTATGAGTGAGATTAATATGAAAATAAGTATTACTCTCATAAGTCTTCTCCTCAATATCATCAGGATCAATATCAGGGAAATAAGTAAGAACTTCCTGCTTAGTTTCAAGCTCTCTTGTTTCCCCATTATCTCTAATATAAACTCCTGTACCTCTATGAAGCACAGGAGTCTTACTGTAAATATATAAATCTAAACTCATTTCTCTAACTTAAATTTACTATTAAAGTCACTAGTTTCTCTAACATAGAATCCTTTACCATCAGTATAAACAATAGCATCTACCCATTCTCCATTGGTAGGATTCTTCATCCTTGTGACACCTTGATTTACAATAGCATACTTATGTCCATTCTTAGGATATACCCAACGAAGGGCTTTATTCCATAACTCCTTAGCTTTATTTCCATACCAGGCAATTTTACCAAGCTCCTGAGGAATCATATCTTTTTCACCTACTCTCCAATTATACTTGAAGGCATTCAGTTCACAGAAAATGGCTGTATTATACCAACCTTTAAGGCCTTCCATAGCATCAATGCATTCCACATTAGTTCCATTTACTTCAAGACCTTGGTAGTGCAAAGGATGATTAACCATTTCTTTTTTAGACCCTTCTTTCTTAATTGGAGTTGTGGATGCTTTAATATAGTTACTAACCTTTTCCAATTCTGCAATTTCCTGTTGAAGAGCATCCAGCTGCATAAAATAATATTTCTTATCTATCTCTGTAAACTCCTTGTTACTCACAAAATTAAATAAGTAATCTAATATTTCTTTCCACTTTTTCTTTTCTGTTTCCATATCAGTATTTATATAATGCTCCTTTACTAATTGCTTCCCCAATGAATGAACTCATAAGTTGACTATGTACTATAGTTCCTTCTGAGTCATCTGCCTCATTGTAGATATGATAATCATTGTTCTCATTAAGGGATATATCCTTAGAGCTTCTTAATCCAAAGTTAAGGAGAACAAAGCATTCTAAAGGATAACCACCCTTTACATTCTTGATTAAATCATCAAGCTCCTTCTGAGAGTTGATTTTCTGTGGACGCTGATTCTTCATTTTCCTGAGAATTTAAGTATGTATAATTCACTTCCTTAAGACCATCTATTTGCATATCATAACCTTGCTGAGCAATTTCTCTAGTATGAGTCATAGCTTCTGCAATATTATTAGCCCATAGAAGAACTTTATATTTAATAGTCTTCTCGCTACCATCATCAAGTAGGGTAGTATCCCTTAGAGTTGCTATGAATGTATAGTTCCCTTCATACTGGGTAATGATTTCCTTGACAATAGACAGTTTCAATCCTGTAATCTCAAAGTCTTCAACTTCTCCATCAATCTTATCTTGATTAAGAAGAGACAGTACTTCATATTCTGCTTCTGCAAACACTTCCTTATCAAGGATATATGTCTCAATCTTCTTCTTTATCTTCCCATCTATCTTCCAGGCTACTTTTGCTTTTACTTCTATTAGCATAACTGTTTGAATTTAAAGTTCTTTATTATAACATTACTGCTACCTTTGGTTGATTAATCTGCTTCATCTTATAATTGATAAAGCTATTTCTTGTCTCATCTAACTTTGCAAGGATTTCCTTCTGAGTCCAAGTATTCTCTACAGGTACTAGAGGTGTTCCATTATATGCAATGTAGATTGTACCATCAAAGTCTGCTAAGCAGATAGCATCATGTGCCTCTGCTAAAATAGTATTCTGCCGAGAAGTCTGTTGCTTCTCTCTGATTGTTCTTATAAATTCCATTACTTTAACCACATTTATCAAGTTTTTGATTGTTACTATTTACTATAAGATAGTCAGCAGATTCCTCAAAAGGAATGCCTTCTTTATAGTTAAGACTCCAAGGATAAGACTTTCTCATAGCTATACGTAAGGTTTCTATATCAGCCAGTTTCTTTCTGATGGCATCTACTGCCTTGGTACATCTGATGTTATTTAAATCTATAGCCTCAGCTTTCTTATTATTATCAAACATAGTATTGGCTTTCTTGACAATCTTAAGCCATTCTACTGAAGTTTCAGATAAGCTATAAATGTGAAAAGCTTCAGTAGCATCCTTCCCAGAAAGTCTTTTTAAATCTTCACAGCATTGATTGAATATTGCTGAAGCAATACTCATCATAGTTAGAATATAATGAAGAGAAGCTAAACATTCTGCATGTTTCCATTTAGCATTTCTAAACGAAATAAAGATTGCTCTATGCAGTTCTTCTTCCTCTTCTTCAAACTGTTCCTCTATGTTATCACTTAGGATGTTCATATACCTTACATTCTGACTACTTACATCCATCAGTCTATTAGGAAGTGCTTCCAAGTATTTACCTATCTTATTAATAGCCTGTTTAGTTTCATGTCTATAGAACATCTTTTCTTTCTTGATGTCCTCAATGTAATCTAAGTAAGCATACCTAGCCATAGTGATGGAAGGTAGGCAACAATACTGGAAGTACTTCCAAATATCTACTAATTCTTCTTCTGTTAAAACCATAATTAATGTTTCCAAAATGGACCAATTTCTTCTTCTGCTGGCAATGGAAGTCTATGACAATACTTTGCTCCAATAGTTTCCATAAAGTGCTTAGTTGCTTTTACTACTTCTTGGGTAAGTTCCTTAGGACACTCTTCACATATTTCATCATGTACCGGTACACAGAATTTTACCTTATCCTGGTAACCTTTATCAAGAATCCATAAGTAAAGATTGTAAGTAAACTCTTTGAAGATTACAGCGCCTAACCCTTGTGTAGTACTATTGACACTATTCTTGTCATATTTATTCCTTGCAGCAAAGTGCTCATCGGCTTCCTTACTTCTTGGTAATCCAGCCTCTTTTCTTTCTCTATAGCTGTCCCAAAACTCTTTAGAGCGTTGTCTAGCATACCATTTCTTCCAGTCCCACCATCTAGAAATATGTCCAGTTTCTCTACATACTCTGATAATTCCTGTAGCTTCAGTATACTTCTTACATTCATCTTGATACTTAGTAGCTCCAGCAAAACCTTTCTTATAATTGTCCTCTATCTGCATAGCTTCTTCCTTAGGCATACCATAGTTTCCAACAAGCGTTGCCCAGTTACCTAAGAAGGCAAATGTAACAAATTAATTGATTATGAAACTTTTAAATTTTGTCGTTGTATAACTATAGATACTAGACATTTCTGCATTTCTTAACTTTCCTTTCCATGATACATCTGTATTAGGAGGTATTATAGGCATACATTTGCAAGCTAACACATATCTAGCAAAGCTAGCTTCCTCTATAGTGTTAAATTGTTTTGTTTGCAAGGTTTTGGATTTTCCATCAATATTGACACTAAGTACTGCATAGTACTTGCCTTCATGTCTGGAATAAACACCTCTTATATTCAGTTTACCATGGTTCCAATTTGTATTATAGGAACTAAGTCTCGCATCTACTGTTCTTAAATTATTTTTTCTGTTGTCCTGTGTATCTCTATTTATATGATCAACTAACTCATGAGGTCTAGATGGACATAATAAGTTATGCATTTTAATTGTGGTATGTTTACCATTTACTTTTAAGTTAGCAATAGCATAGTATTTACCTTTTCCAACTGTGGAATCATTCTCTTGTACTACCCAGTTATATCTAGATAATAAAGGTAAATCTTCTATATCCACTTTAAATATACATATCTCACCTGTTCTTCTAGTAATGATTATTTCAGCATAATCATCATTGACTTTAATTTTATTTGTCTTTTTCATAATCTTTATAATTAATTTGGACTATACCACTACCCACTTAAAGTTGGGGTATCTTTTGGTAGTCTCTGAAACCCTATTTTTATAGTGTCTGCGGATTGTTTCACTTATATATCTTTTTACTGTATATCATAGGGAATTACACCTACTACTTTAGTAATATATGAGTATTGAAGTTTTCCCGCATATTCAAGATTTTTCATTAAGCATTCCTGCCTAATGGAGCAAACATTCACTCTGGTCCTTTTGCAGATTGTCTAAGGTCATGGTATTTCTTCTTAATATCTCTGATGTCAATATCCCTAGGTATCTTTTCTGGATATATAAGCCAAGCTACGTAGCTATGCATATCATAACCTTTTTCAAATACCTCAAGCATACCTTTGTCTCCTGATAGACTTGCTAGAAGCCTTGACTCTTCACTATTATAATCTATAGAGATAAAATCATTGCCTTCTTCCGCAATGAAGCAGGATCTTACTTCATCAGTATTAGGGAGATTCTGAATCTGAGGATATGCACATACATCTTCAGGATGCCCTTTTCTTGGTTTTAAAGGGAGACCTTTTAGTTTAGCTAAATCCTCATTCTGCTTTTGAGAACCACAAGACAATCTTCCTGTTACAGTATCTAGTTGACGAAATTCAGTGTGAAGTCTTCCTGTCTTAGGATTTACTGCATTAGTATATTGTGGCCCATAAGTAGAACAAAGTTTATCTAATCTAGAATATTCTAGATATAAATCTGCAAATTCAGGATTAATATTCTTTTGCTTCTTTACAAGGTCTGCACCTTTGCTTTCTGTCTCTTCCTTCTTTTCTTTGTTCCAACCCTTTGTGTTAAAGCCTAAATACTTTAGAAGAGGAACAACATCATCAGTACTGCTCCAATTAATATTACACTTTGATTTACTGGAGGTATCTACGTCCATGAATAAATCTAACTGAATAGCTTCTTTGATAAATTTCTTATTACCTAGATTTACAACAAAGGTATTAAGAGCATCTATTGTTTTCTGAAGGTCAGTACAGTTTCTTTTATAGATTTTCATCCATTTGTCCTCATCAATTTTAACTCCACAATACTCAAAGTAAGCGAGAGACAAGACAGCACTACATTCTATCTGTAGAGCAAGCATAGCATTAATAGATTTGAAATATTCTATTTGAGCATTCATAATGTCTCCTAGATGAATAACATCATTAGCACCATAGATTATTACATCTTCTGTTATACCTACATATTTAATAGTACCTCTAATGGATTTATCTATGTTTATTCCAAGATATTTATATCCTAAAGCATCAAGAGCAAAGCTTAGTTCATAATAGGGATAACTAGGTTTATCCTTTGTTGCTTTTGTATACTTTGTATGATAAGGAAAATCATATTCTTGTTCTTCATACTCCTCTGGAGAAACTGGTATTCTAGGAAATCCAAAGTATCTAAGCATTTCTGCTATCATGGTATCATAGCACTTTCTTATAAAGATACCTATTGCCATTAGCATCTTTGCATCATACTTAAGATTTTGTCCTACAAGAAAGCTTTGTTCTATAACTTCTTTATAGAGTAAAGGATCTATAGTTGTACAATCTACTACAATCTGAATCGATTTATCCATCTTTCCAAACTGCATAAGTAACACTTTTGCTATATGACAATCAAGTCCTGTACCTTCAGTATCAAACATGAAGATTTTCCAGGACTTAATCATCTCTATAGATTCTTCTATTGATAGTGGTTTATAATTTTCACTTTCAAATAGAGACTGTTGCTTAGATACAAAATATATCATTCCTTACTATATGCTATCAATTCATCAAAGTCAAGGACATACTTGAATTCATTGAAGAACTTTGAGCCAAGCATACCATTAACTGTAACTCCTGTCTCTTTCTTGATGGAATCGAATATAGGTTTCATGTCTTTTACTATATAAGGGAAATTATATTCTTTATCCTTATAATTAAGTTTAAGGATACAAACCTTTTCTTCACTTTCGATTCCTTCAATCCCTGAGACTTTATTAGTTATGTCAAGTGTTTGATGTTTTAGGCTCTTAAGAGATGTACTGTCAATGATACAATTATTAGAGCCTGTATCAAGGAGAAAGTTAATCTTCTTATCTCCTTGACGAAATGTTACTACTGGTAATTCTGCAAGATCCATTGAGTTCTGAAAGGACATTGCATCTGGATGAATATTGAGAAATTTATGAATAATTTTTTTAATCATGCTTTTTATTTTAATTTTGCTTGAAGAATATAGTTTTCTGTTTCTATATTAATGGATAGGTCATCTACTATCATATATGTAGTACCTACTGGGTCAAATCCCATATCTGTCAGTATATCATCACCATCAAGGTCTTCATATTCCTTAGGAATATCTTTGATATTGATATAACTTGCAACGTAGTCTAAAACAATAATCTTCTTCATATTCTTACTTTATTTAGTTCCTGTTGTTGAGAATCCTCCTCTATCTTCTTTCTCTGGAAGGTCGTCTACTTCAATAATTTCAATTCCACTAGTGAACAGCCATTTCAGTTTCTGCCACATTGTTGCCTTTTGGCTAAGCTGGATCCTAAATTGACATACTCTATCATTGATTGCTATTGTTGTATTTCTAAGAGCTACTACTGGGAACTTCCATTCATCATTTGGTCCATTATATCCAAATTCTCCACCATCAATAACTCCATAGGCATTAGTCTGTAGAACACTATAATTCTTGAAGGTACCACTTCTAGCAACTACATTTGCCTCCATACCATCAGGTAACAGCATAGCTACTCCAAGAGGAATAAGAGCTGTACTAAACTCAACTTCCTTTGGTTTACCTTTTGATACTGTCTTTGTGACTGGTGCTTTCAGTGTTACTTCTTCTGCACTTCTAAGGTCAATCCAATCTCCTTTATTAATAATTTTAGGGAGTTCTACATCTTTACTAAATCTCTTAATATATATCTTCTGTTTCATTTTTACTTTTTAAATTTGTTTGTTAAATCTACTTTCATATATTCTCCATTAGGGAAGTGTTCTATTTGATAGAATCTCTGATTGGTAGTAGGGGAGTCTAGTCCCCCTAATTCATGGTCATAGTGACCAAGCTTCAGATAGTCCAGATATTGAATGATGCCTAATTTATCCTTTGGTATCATATCTAAACCACAATACCAGGCAGTCTTTACTTTCTTATAGGCATATTGAAATAACTCAGTCAAGGCATCTATATCTGCTTCTCCACCAAAGAGGCATAAACAAGTAATACCTTTATGCTTATCTAATAGGCTCTGTAACTCTTCTATAGTAAGAGGTGTACCTTTATCTTCCCATAGTTCCCTGGAGTGACATCCTTGACAATGAATGGCACAACTAGAAATAGATACCCCCAGAGTTATCTCTGAGGGTACTTCTGCAAAAACTTCTTTGCAGTACAAATATTTCAACATACTTTATTCTTTTCAGTAAATTCTCTTTTAAGTCCTTCTAACTGACGAGCTTTAGACCATGCTTTAATAGGTCTTAAATATCCAATGATTCTTGTCCATAATGTTACTTTCTCACTGCCACATTTTGGACATTTCTTAAATGGATGTTTAGCAATAAAGCCACACTTATCACATTGAGTCTGAGGAACATTGAATGTAATATAACTGTTACCTGCCTGTACTGCATACTCCAATAACTTAGTGTACTGCTCCTTACTGAGATTATCCTCTAAGTTAATATGAGATGCTTGTCCTCCATCAATAGACTTTGCAACTTCTCCTCCTTGCATAGCAATCTTGTCAAGAACAGATGTATCATCATGGGCATCATAGATATATGAGTTATACAGATTCTCATCATTTGGAACCCAATAACCATCTTCTTTATCCCAATTATAGTTCTTAACTCCGAGAGACTCAGCAGGTACAAGCTCTAAATTGAATTTAAATTTCTTTTCAGAATGTTTCTTGTTATACTGTTTGATAGTATTAAGGACCCAAGAAGCGAAGCTCATATATACCTCATTATTACCTACAGTAAGTCCAAGGAATCTTGCAGCTTCATTTAATCCATTAACACCAATGGTACAATAAAGTTTATCAAAGTTGATGTAACCAGCTCTTGTCTGAGGGAACATACCATGTTTATCCATATTGTAAAGACCAGTCTTATAGGCTTTCTGATAATCATAGACTCTATCAAGAATAACTTCAAGATATTTTTGCAACCAATTTCTAACTCCTAAGCCACTATTCCATTCTTCTGGCCATGCACATTTTCCTTTGACAATATGATCTTCATAATTAGGGATAGTATGGAACCAATCTTGAACAATTCTATTGAGATTAAGGGTTATTACATTACAAGAACCAGTCTGCACTCCTGTAAGACCTGTAGTAGAAGAAAAGGTATTATCAGTAACTTCATTACGTAATCTACAGCAAGATGAGATACTGTCTGCATTCTTTGAAAGATACACAAAGAAGGAATCACCTTCTGCCCATTGAGTAGTAATGAAATCCTTATATTCCTTATCAAGAACGTCATTCTCATCTGTAAGGCAACATACTGTCATAACAGGAAAGGTCAATAATGTCTTAGTCCTCTCTTTATTGAGCCATTTCATATATCTCTTCTGAAGCCAGTTAATTGCATCCCAATGAGGCTGAGTACCATCTGGGAAATAGAAGTCATCAAACATTGTATGCCAATAGTAACTATCAAATACATTGAAGTTAGTGAAAGGACATTGATATCCTCTGTTGCCTGCTGGTTGATTAAGATAATGAGTTACTGACTGAAAATGCTGGTCAATAATCATACCAATAGTCTTCTGTTCCTGATTATATTCATTGGTAACTACAAGGTCAGGCTTCTGCCAATAGTTTAATCCCCATTCTTTCTCACAGAAATATGAGAAGAAGTTGAAGAACTCACCATAAGCTCCAGCTCCCTTCTTCTGTGCAGAAAGCAGGAATACAAGATTCTGGAACTGACCACAGAAAGAACTCAAATGATGAGGTGCATGATTCTTTGTTCCATCAACATTAGTGGTTCCATCTACAAGAAGAGGGTAGAGTGTATAGGCACTACAATAAGGCTTCAAGACAGGACAGCTCTCATCATGCTGATAGATGATATGATGCTCCAGGTCTTTTACATACTGGTCTCTATATGGAGATTTTATCTCTGCAAGGAGTTCTTTCATCTGAGACCTCTGTATAGTACGTGACAGGTCTTTATAAAGTTCTCCTTCAAGAGTTGCAGCATTCTTCTCATTGGTATTTGCATTGTCATCTGTATTTGAAAGATTAGTTGCGGAATCATTTGAGTCTGTGTACTTATGAATATACTGGAGCTTAGCTTTAATCAATCTAGCTTTTTTATGCTGCTCTCTATAAAGCATATATGCCTTACCTACAGGAAACCAACGCTTACAAAGAAACTTCTCTACTTTATCTTGAATACACTCTACAGGGATTTCTTCCTTAATAGGATCGTCCATGGTAGCGAGACTATCATTACCAAGACTATCAATAAACTCAGTAATATTCCTTCTATCCATCTCACTAATTCTATAGTTGCATGCCTTAAATGCTTTAAGGATTGCTCCTTCAATCTTTTCAGGATTAAATTCCTCTTTAGTGCCATTACGTTTTACTATTAACATTATATCTATTATTATACAGTTATATTATTCTTTTACTTTCAGACAATCAATGATATTAATACCATCCTTATCAATTCCCTTTGGTACCTGAGGTCTGAAATTCAAGTAACTCTGAAGTTCTTTACCAATCTCAAATGGATCTCTATACTCATTACCTTCTTTATCAATAAGAGTACCTGTCATCTTGGTAAGAGGAAACTCCCATACCAAGGGTGTTAGAGATTCTTTGTTTACTACAATGAACCTGTAGTTTTCTAGAGTAAAGTCTTTAAAATATGGGTCATTCATAAGATTAGCCTTCAACACCCTCCAATAGAGCATACTTTGCACTAGATATTTCCATTGCAGGAAACTGTCTTGAAAGTCCCATTCATGATGTCCACTGGTTTTTAAATCACAAGGAATAATTTTCTTTTCCTCGTAATCTACTATAGCCAAGTCCATCATGCAACGATAGTTTACACCTTCAAACCTAGCTTTAAACTTCAACTGATAGTATCTCTTGATAGGAGACAGAGGGTCATTGTCAGCAAAATAACCTTGAGTTGCAGGAGAAGTCTTTAATGCCCTAACCATATTAATAACCCTATCATAAGTAGGTCTATCTACAACAGTTTTAGAGCCAGCCTGTGTCTTTAGGTTATAATACATAGCAGTTCTTTCAGAAATAACTCTTACTCTGGTTTCATCCCTCCAATTCTTCTGCCATCCTATCTCATTGATTACAGCAAGGATAACATCACTTGGAATATATGAGAACAATTCACAGGAATCATGATATCTCTCATATAACATATTTGCTACCTGTTGTTCTTTTTCACCTATGGAAGGGAAGTCTGCAACACAATATAACTCGTCAAACTCTTCTTTAGAACCAGTAATAAGACAATCTACCATAGAGCCTTCAAGTAAGGACTGTGTGGAAATCTTATCAAATAGATGGTCCAGTTTATTAAAGCCCTCTCTTTCATATCTTGCAAGTGTAGAATAACTCAATGCAGAATCTGTTCTGTATGTGGGTTCATCTACTTGCCAGCTAATATCTTTTAGTTCTTTTTCTATTTCCATTAATCTAAATTCTTAATAATGTCTATTGCCTGAAGAAGCTGCTTCTTCGTGAAAATCTCAAAGTAAATACTATTAGGGTAGTTTGATTCCAACCATTTCCTGAATATCTTCTTTTTTAAGGGGTAGGTGTTGTTCTCGAATCCTTTCATCTCTATAATGATAAGATGATTGTTGTACTCAAACATCAAGTCTGGAGTATAGGAAATGTCTATGACTTTCTTACTATCCATCTTCAACATTCTAGTACTAGCATCTTTATTATAGAAAGGAACATTTGGTCTGAAGCCTTCCCAGATTATGAACTTCTTAGGTTCATATAGTACAGGAAAACCTTGTTCCTTTAGAGTTTGATAAGCCATCTTCTCCAATTTACTCTTGAAGAAGATACCATCATACTCTAAAGGAGAGGCATTGATAATCTTTTTATTTTCTATTCTGCTTCCTTGCATTCTCATAAGGTTTTGGCTTAGCAGCAGACTTAACAGCAAGAGATGCTACCATTTCACGAAGCTTGATAACTGTTTTTTCAAGTTTATCTACTCTTAATTCAAGTTCCTCATTGGCTTTGATTACCTCTTCCATCAAAGGGCATGGTGTATCATCATCCTGGAAATCAAGAGGCTTTTCCTCTTCAACTTCCTTCTCTTCAATAATACCCTCTTCAAGGAGAATTGGTACTAATTCTGGCATGAACTTGCACTCAAGATGATGGTGCTTTGTATGACCATTTTCCATATCATGAGACAAGTCCAATACTATCATGTCTCCAAACTCTAACTCTTCAGCAGTCTCCTGCATAAAATACTTCTTCATTTTCTTCTTTATTTAAAAAATTATACTCTTTATACCATTCTACACCATAGCCATAATGACCTTTGAGAATATCATTTATCTGATACCATAGGTCAGTAGGCATCTTAGTGTGTGTTCTTGCATACCACGATGGATGCTTTATCTTTATAATATGGTTATACTTTGAATTGATGTAAGGTTCAAAGCTCTGAGCTTCAGAACCCATCAGCACATAGACAATACCACTATCATAGTTAGAGAGATTAGTGAGAAAGGTTTTAATGAAAGGTCTCCACATAAGTGCATGTGAGCCTATTTTACCTGCTTGACAGGAGAGTGCTGAATTTAACAACAGCACTCCCTGGGTTTCCCACTTCTCCAAACTTGGGTCAAAGATAATATTTCCATGTGGACGAGTGAAGTCAATAACTGACTCCATAAGAACATCTAAGGATGGTGAATAATCACATTCAAGAGTATCACTAGAGTTTCCAAAGGCTATTCCTGTGGCTGTAGGCTTACCATTTCTAATGTCTGGATAAGGATCTTGCCCGATGACAATAACCTTCAAGTCATGTAATGAACAGAGTGTAAAGGCTTTGAATATATCTTTTATCTTAGGGCATATAACTTGTTTTGAATTTACCAATCTTTTAGTCAGTCTTTCAGCTTCTGCTATATCTACAACTTTACACCAGTCTCCAAAGTATTCCTGTATTGTCATTCTACTATTTCATCTATATAGTTTAAAGCAGTACCAAGTAACTCTTCATTAGTAGTAGAGATAGATGGAACATCTGTTTCTTTTATAATAAAAGGAATCTTTTCTATCAATACCTTTACCTTTGTATCACAGTTACTGCTATTGCTCTCATATAACATACTTCTATGAAAGATAGGAGAACTAAGATAAATTACTGATAATGCTGTAGGAATAATCTGATTGATAATAAATCGTTCTACAGTATTGCTTTTGTTTATAAATACTTCAGGAGCTACTCTAAGTATAGGCCTGATAAACTTGTACCTAAAAGGATCTTGATCATCATCCCTATATATTTTCTTTAATTCCCATGAGAGCATTACTATTGGCTTGAAGTTCTCATCAAAGATAGCTCCATAGGTTCCATAATATGTCTTTTCAGGGTCACCAACAGTTACCAGCTTTCTCAAATGGGCATTTTTATACAAGACTGTAAATGCATCTCTAATACTTGCACTTACAGATTTAAATGATGAGTATCCTCCATTATTATTCAAATTTACTACCAGTGCATCTATAGGTTCTTTTTGTAGAATCTTGTTTTCCAATGTAGGAAGAGAATACATAGCCATTGTTGGGATTTCAATGTTATCTCCTGTTACAGGGATTAGCATATAAGAAGACTTATCTGTAAAGCTTATGCTTCTACTTATGCTATAACTGTCAGCAGCAATACATTCAAAACAATAAGAAATTGCAGTTTTTAAATCTCTCATTAGCTTTCTGTTTTAAATAACATATTCTGAGCGTCATATTCAGTAAAGAAAGGCAAATCATAAGGAATGACAGGATGCAGACTATTGGCTATAAAGTTTGTAAAGAGATTAACCATTAGTGAACCAATCATACAAGCCAAATAGGTAGTCTGTTTCCTAGAACATACTGTAGCATCAGCTTCATAATCAGCAAACAAGAATTCTCTTTCATATCTGTCAATATTATACTGATCATCCCCTTTGATACATAATATCTGAAGAGTGTCCATACTTAATCTTCCATCCAGATATAGGCATTTACTTCTTTCTTCTATTGATTTATTTGAAATATGATTGCACCATGAATTAAAGAAAGTTTTTCTAGCCCTCATATTATCAAATCCACAAATCATAATATCTCCAGGTTCTTTGTCTGAAGTAAACTTGTCTTTAACAGCCAATACCTGTTTCATAGAAGCATAATTATAAATCATATTGGCTATGGCATCTACTTTAGATTCTCCAATATTATTATTACTGAATAACTGACCTGCCATATTCACCATCTCTACATTATCATCATCATAGAGAGTAAGATTTGCAGGAATCATTCTTGCTAACTGAAAGACTACATTACTTCCGATACCTCCAATTCCTGCAACAATGATTCTGGCTTTCTGTATTTCATTGAACCACTCTGCACCAGAGAATCTGGTAGTAGATTCATCAATAAGAAGGGTAGGAGAGTTCAGAGGAATTTTTGCATCATCAGGTGTGTTGTTATCTGTAATAGTTACTGATTTCTCTTGAGGTTCTTCTCCCTCTGATACTGATAAATGTAATACATCTGTTATATCCCCTCCGTCTTGAGCTATATCTACAGCCATATTTTCTACATTAATATCATTACCTTCTCCCTGGTTTTCATCATAAGTTTCTTCTTCCTCAGATTCCTCTGAGAGACCATTATCTTCTATAATCTCATTAAGTTCTTCATCAGAGAGAGATATATTTGTTTCTTCTGTTGGAGTAGAATCTTGGGAACTATTAGGATTCTCTACTGGTACTTCCATATTTAAATCCTGAAGAATATCATCAATATCATTCATATTTGTATTCATAAATTATTCTACAATGTTTAAAATAAGAGCTTCATTGTAAGCTTCAATATAAGGATTTACATCTATAAACTCCATAATTTCATTGCTCATTGCCTGTGCTATTCTACTTTGAAATATACCATCATCAAAGATAGCATCTGGCACATTAGAAGTATCAAAGTAGTCCAGAGTATGCTGGATAATGAAGTCTCTCCATTCACTGAAAGCACCACATGTATTATGTTCACATTCATATATACTATATTCTCCAAAAACCTTTATATAAACATTCTTCATGTGCTTTGTAACCCATTGTTTGAGGTCAAACTTCTCAGGATTAATAATCAGATTACATGTAATCATGTGGACCACAGCAGCATGAATCTTCTTAGGGTCAGGCTGCCAATCATCAGTAATAGATGGATTGAGCATGTGGTCATCCTTATATGGTTTCTCTGGGACTTCTCTGTAAGGGGTATCGCCAAAGAGATTCTGTTCCTTAGGTACTGGTTTGCTGTGCATCCAATCAAAGAAATGACCTGTAGGTGCTATATTTGATGAATCCCAATTATTCTTTCTTTCAATAGTTTTCTTCTTAGCTATCTCATCAAATCTAGCATCAAGATACTCTAAAGTATTAGGTACTTCATGTCTTTCTACTTCAAGGTCAAAGTACTCAATAACTTCTTTCTCTATGACCTTTGTTGTAGTCTCATCTTTATGCTCTAGTTCTTTAGAACCATCACCAAAGAATTCATAGGATGTACCTAACTTCTTGACTGTTACTTCTGATTTAGTCTGTACCTTTCTGGTAATAGCTGCATAGTACTTTCCTGCATTGTTTACAATAAGAGATACAAAGCAGTTTCTTTCATTACCTTCTTCTTTCAAGGTATTTAAATCTGTACCACTTGGTTGAGTTGACATCTGATGATGTGAATGAATTAATTGCAAATCACAATCAAATAGCTCTATATTTTCAGACATATATGCAGCTACATCTTCATTCATTGTAAACTCTGTAAAGGTTGCATTACCTAAATCCATAGGGTAGATGTCCTTACAGGTAATCACCAGGTCATTATTCTCAAAGGAACCTTCATGAGTTACAAACAATACTCCTGACCATTCAGTACTAGGAAATTTTCTAAGCAGATATCTTATCTTCTCTTCTACATTCTCAGGAACAATGAGTTTATAGATAGAGGACCCTTTCACAAGCTGGGGCAGCTTCTTGGTTTCTTCTGTATTTATTGTGTTCATTTTTATATCTGAAATTAATTGTTCTAAGAATTTTTTGCAGTATGAACATGGCTATATTATTATTGATAACTGTAGTCAGAGTTGTTTCCTTTCTTTGTTCATTATTAATAATGGTAGTACGTATCTCCTTACCTTTAAATACTAATACCAGTTTGTTTTGGTATTCACTAAAATTATTAATATCAAAATTATTATAATCCCCTTCATTATAGAACTTTCCATCAGTAACAATAACTTGTTTTAACATACCCTTGCTAAAGCAGTTATCCAAGTTTCCTGCTGTAGTACTGTAATACTTGTTATAGAAGTCAATGAAGGAATTACTAATATCAATAATGTATTCATAATATGGCATACTCCAAGTAAATGCACTATTCATATATCCTAAAGACAGATGACCATGTTTCAGATAATATTGGATAAACTTTTTTAAGTCATCATTTGTAAATTGAGATAGGAAATCTGCTTTACCTGCAAAGTTAAAGTTATAACCTGTATACATAGAATTTTGAGATACATTTCCTATACTCTCCATTCTATGGTATGGACCTCCAGATATTGATTCTACAGTTACATACATACTAAGTTCCTGACAGAACAACATCCAAGTAGCTTCATCATAGTCATTTTTCAATGTTCCAATAGTACTGATTATCGGGCCTCTACCTAAGCATGGTATTTGGAATTGAGTGAAGTTATTCTTTGGAATTACATTAATATGGCTATGCATGTAATTACTCATGAATTGTTCTCTTGTATAAGTAGCTCTATTAAGTCTAAAGCCATTGCACTCATAAGGAATTGTACCATCACCCTGAATTTCAATCTTAGCATAAAGGTCTTGGATATTTACTGATTTATTATATTCATTAGTAACTGTTACTTTAGGCCACCATACATAGATAATGAGTCTTTTATCTTCTAAAGTAGTCTTCAACTCTTTTAATTGCATCTCTGTAATATTAAAAGATAGATTATACTCTTCTTCTGCTGCCTCCTTTGGCATAAAGGACTCATCACATATCTTTGCAAGTAAATACTCTTTGAATGATGATAGTTCTCTTCCTTGACAAGTCTGTATATCTACAAAATTCTCACCAAAGAACCCTTTGAATATTTCATAGATAGCCAGAGGCTTTTCAAAGAGATACTGATATAATTGATTTACTGTATATTCCATAACTTTACTTTATTTAATTGGAAAAATAAAGGGAGCAGAGATTATTCTCTACTCCCTTACACAACTAAATGCCAAACAGTTATGTATTATACTCCAAGCTCATCGAGCATATCATCAATATCATCATCTGTAATACTACCGTCAGAAGTACTTACTGCCTTCTTTGGTGCCTCCTCAAAAGGAAGCTTTTCCACTGTATTCTGTTCTTTCTTTGCAACTTTAGTGAGATATTCAATATCTTCACTAAGTTCCTCAAGGTCTGCAACGGAGAGGACTTCATTATCTACCAGCATGGCAATATGAACATACAAGGAATTTACAGTAGAATCTACACGAGTATCAGTAATAATATCATCAACATAGTAAGGAAGATCCTCGTCCTCTGTATCAGGAGTTTCCTCCTCTTTAACCTCAGGGGTAATAATATCATTATTCTTAGTGTCTGTAGGCTTATCATCAATGGTCTCTGTCACTTCAGCATTGCCATCCTGTGCAAGGAATACCAACAAATCACTGGTAGGAACCTGTGTAAAGTTTCTACCAAACTCTTCCTTTACTGCATCCTGAAGGTTATTGTCCTTAATAGCCTGATACACTTCTTTTCTAGACATAGTACCAGAAGCAATATTCTTCTTGGTATTGGTAAGAAGGATAACCAAGTTATTAGTAGGCTGTCCCTTATACATTACATTCTGTGGCAATTGAGTAGCATCATTAAGAAGCTGAGTCTTAGAGATACCTTCTGTAAAGGTCATACCATTATAGTCAATACCAGCAGCTAGTAAGTCTACTTTCAATTCTCCAAGTGTTGTAGCACTAGTAGTTACCTTACTTCTCTTCTGAGTCTTTGTATTTGCGATCAAAATTTCTCTTTCCATAATCTTTGTTTTGTTACTTGAATAATTTTTCTAATTGTTTGAATTGTGTTTTGTCTTCTAAAGCTTTATAGTAGTCACTAAAGTCTTTCTGACTGCCTAAGTTGGGAACAATATTAGTAAAGCCAGTACGCTTAGCTAATTTTTCTCCATCTATCCTACCTGCTTCATCAGTATCAAAACTGATAAATATTTTCTTGTATCTCCTTTTTAGTTCATTAATGGCAGTATCAGACATTGAGTATCCTTCACCTTGAAGGCAAATGGTTGGTATATGTAACTGACAAGAAATAACCAATGCATCCTTTAAAGATGAGCAGATTACAACTCTATCACCATACTTTGGAATCTTTGTCCATAAGCCTATAACAGATGCATCCATCTTGGAACACCATTTATAACCTTTAGTATTGTAGGGCTGATATAACTTTACCTGTAATTGTCCTTCCTTTCTTTCTACATAGCAATAAGCATACTTATCTGTAGAGAAAGTATACTTTTTACTCTTACCAGTTATAGAATCTTTTTTAGTAATAATCTTATAGGAGACAGGATATATCTCTGCATACTTTAGCCATTGCTTTGAGATGCCATAAGATGCCCAGTATTCATAATCATACTCTCTCCAAGGTCTAACCTTAACTTCTAACTTAGTAAGTTGGTTGGCTTCCTTTTTTGTGAGGGTTTTAATCTGCTTAGGCTTAATAATTACATTATCATCCTTAATCATTAACTTACAGATTTTATCCAAAGCCTGATTAAAAGTACAGTTCCAATACTCACACAATAAATCAACTAATCCTCCTTGAACATTGTTATCTCCAAAGTCCTTATACATAATATGATTGCTGTTGCTCATATAGATGCTGAAGGATGGGTGGTTGTCTGTTCTTAAAGGAGAATTGATTACACATGGGATTTCAGTAATCTCAGGAAACACTGTGCATAATACCTGTGTTTCACTGAACTTACTGAATATCTCTGTCTTTGATATACTGGAAGAAGTTTTACCTACCACCATAAGATTGTTACTTTAAAAGGGTTAATTCTAGGGTTTAATCCCAAGGCATATCACCACTGCCAGAAGCAGTACCTGTCTCTATTGGTGCAGCATTGAGATTAGTTGCCTGTACATTATACTCTGTAAGTTCCTGTACAGCAAACTCTGTTGAAGCATAGGAACCATTATCCTTAGCATTTGCAAGGTCTTTCTCCAAACGTGCAAGTGCCTTAGAACCCGCATAGTTAGGGAGAATCATGCCATTACGTGTAGCAATAGCCTGATACTGCTTACCTTCATCTGTAGTACGTACACCATAGAGGAGCTTTACCTTATTATTAGGCTGAAGAGCAATAGCCTCCTTAATCTCAGAGAAGTCACCCTTGAAGTAGTCCTTGATATGCTCAAGACCAAATACAAAGTCATCTGTATTTTCTTTCAATACCCAAGAGCCATTAACATAGTTGAAGGCATCTCCCACACAGAGATAAGGTTTCAAGAAGCCAATGAGGTCAGCTTCACCTACACAGGCAATACGGTAGTCAGGAGCAATCTTTGCAGGATTTCCATTCTTAGTAAAGATAGGCTTGCCTGCCTTAGCATCTTCTGCATTAGCCCAAGTTACATTACCAAACTTATCAATAACCTGTGCTTTAGTCTTGTCTTGATTATATGCAGGAGCATTACGCAGGGTAAACATCATTCTGTTAATCATCTCCACACCATTACATGTATCTGGATCTGTCTTTACAATAAATGTAATACGTGCTTCCTTACCATTATCAGTATCAACAACATACTCAGGGTCATTAGCAATCTCATGTCCATAAATATCCTCAAGTTCTTTCTTTGTTGGGTTGACTGCTACTACAAAGGAAGAACCTACACCTACATACTTCTTGAACTCCTGAGCTTCTTTTGACTCCTGTGTCTTACCAATAGCAAGGAAACTGTAACTATTATTAATCATCATAACTGTTTGTGTTTAAAATATTATTTGTTATTATTATTTACTATTTATTTGTTTATACTTTTATTACTCAAAGATTGGTGCATCAGTAGGTACATCTTCTATCTCTTCTACATTATGGTTGATATTTGATGCCTCCATGTTATTCTCTTCACTTGGGGATGCTGTTTCTTCACTTTCAGAAAAGGATTTTGTTTCTACATTCTCAGAATCATCATCTGGAATAGATACAATGAACTGCTTTTTATTTTCATCATAGGAAACAATATCTGTTGGAAGATACTTCGTTGTCTTCTTAGGCTGACCATTGGCATCTACACCTGGTTCAATAACCTTCTTTACAAGTTCCTCTACACGGAAGCCTACTACCTGCTTGATACCTGCCTCCAATGAAGCAATCTGAGTATCATAGTCTTTATATTCCTTAGTAAGGGCTTCAATCTTTGCCTTGATTTTCTCACGCTTTACCATAAGTGGATTACAAGCCTGTGCTACACGCTTTACTGACTGAAACTGATCAAATGAAATTCTCTTTTCCATTGTTTTTAATTTTTAAATTGTTATTTATGAATTGAATGTTTTTTGTTTAATTTGCTGTATCAAGGAAAATCTTGCTCATATCTACCTTGATATTACCTTTGTCATCAGATTCTGCAACCTGAAATACCTTTTCTCTAAGATGTAATGGTCTTGAACCTCTAATGGCATTGTCTCCTCCTACAAAAGATACTAATGTTTTATTTGCCTGTCTTGAGATATAGCCAATAGCATCTGCTTCACCGCAGATAATATCTCCAGTCTTTCCTGCAATATCTACTGCCATCTCTGTGGTTTCCTCATCATTCTTTCTAATCTGTTTGTCTTTGACGTGACATACTAGAATAAGAGTATCACAAAGAGGTTTGAACATATTTACCATCTCCTTGATTGCATTACGCATATAAAGATATCCTGCTCCATTAGGCAGTTGACGTACATCTGCCTTTGGATCAATAACCTTATTACCCTTGGCATCCTTCAAGATATTACCAATTTTATCCTTCTTATAGCCAAAGTTAACACCCATCTGGGTACGGCGATATAATACTCCAGCATAGAAAACAGCCATTTCCTCTAATCTGGTTGCATTATCAATAGTGATAAAGCGATAGAAAGGTTTACCTCCATTCTCCTGATTCTTCTGTGCAATAAGATTCTTAATTTCAAAGATGTCATTGGCACTTCTTGCCTGTACTGCCATTACATCCAATGCCCGATAACCATCTTCCAAATCAATGATAAGATTGTTGTCAAGATTAGCCATAAGGGTTGATTTTCCACATTTTGGCTTACCAAACAAGACCATCAACCTAGGGTTGTAGTCTGTAGCTTTCCTACGTTCTGTAGGCAAAACAATGTTACTCATTTTTAACTTCTACTTTTTATTAAATTATTGGACTGCAAATATACCTATACAAAGTTGCATAGGCAAGATGCTTTTAATTATACTATGAAAAATGAAAAGAATCACTTAGATGTACTCTCTTGATTTCTTTGGATTAACTGATATACTTTATTAAGTTCTGAGATATTATCATATTTTGGCAGTGGAGCATAATAGCCAGTAGCACCATCAAAATACATTCCTAGAATAGCATTACTCTCACCATCTCTACCTAATACAATCTCTAGAAACTTACAATATCCTCTAAGCTTTGTTATATCATACTTTAGATATTCCTTTAGTTCCCAAGAGAATGGAGAAGTGATACCTAGCATGACATCACAATCTTTACCAGGATCCTGACTGTCAGCCAACCCTTTCTGTGTAGGTCTAATCTTATTGGCTTTGAATGCTTCAAGGGATAGACTCTCACTATTCTGCTGTTGTACAACTACTGGAATGTAGTTATACTTATTACGTACAATCTTTAGATATTCAGATAGTTTCTTAATAGAGTTACGTAAATCCATACTCCTTTCACAACTTATCAACGAGATATGATCTATGATGCAAAGAACATATTCGTCAGGGTCATTTGGTTCATAATAATCAAAGATTTCCTTTTCATATCCTTCAACCTTTTTTCTATGAATAGTACCATTTGCTTCTGCATATTTCTCTAAGGTATGGTACACACCTGTTGGATTTCTATCTGGGATAAAGACTACATGCTCTTCAAAGAACTTCAGAATAGACTGGTACTCTAACGTTCCTAGTAATTCAAGTATATCAGAGGATAGTACTCTTCCTTCATCTACAGACTTAAATGTCTTTATATCAATTCTTATCTTTTTATCAGAAAGAATATACAACAGATAACAGATAAACTTACCTGTAATGTTCTCTGCTTTTTCCTCCAATAAGGCATAGAAGACTTTCAACCTAACTAATTCTGGATGATGATAAGCATATAGAATACTATTAAATAGAAACAAGAAGTTTGTTATCTTGGATTTACTACTCTTTGCACCACCTGACACTAAATAATAAGTACCTAATTCTACTCCAGGAAAGTCATATCTAAAGGTCTTAAAGGGAGATGGAATACAATTAACTTTTCCACTAAGTATCTTTTCTCTTCGTTCTTTAGCATTTTCTAGTACTCTTTGAATTAAACTCATAATGAAAATGTTATTTTACCTGCTATTGTTTCTATGGTAAATGTTGAACCTTTAGTAGTTCTTTCTGCCAATTTACACATTAACTCCTGTAGAGTAGGGTAGTAGGTATTAATTGTCTTCTTTAATTCATTACTAATCATGCTCTTTCAGAAGTTCTTCAAGGTGTTTCTTTTCTTTAAGGTACAGTCTGGTGTACTTATTATAAACATAAGCAATACAGTTAGTATCATTAATAGGGGTATTTTCAAATGACCATTCTTTACCTTTAAGAAGAGTTGCATAATATTCTACATAGTTCATAAGGAGAGTGTACATGAATTTATACAGCTTAATTTTGGCCTTACATTCTGCAATTCTTTCAGCTGATACAGAGTCCTCTTTATCTTCTTTAGACTTAATGAATTTTCCCTTAACAACAATACTGATAATACCCTGCCAAGGATAAACTTTCACTTTGGGATTTGACTTCTTCATCATCCAATCATGCATTTTCTTAGGTATAGAGGTCATTACTTCAATAGGAATCTTCAAATCACCTTTAAGAGTTACAACTGTTGCTCTGTCATTGAACTTCTGTACTTTCTTGTACATTGGGTCTTTAAAACTTACTTTCCACATAATTATATTCTTTTTAATTTCTGCTATTCATTAACCAATCATCACCATCTACAATGTCAGATGGAGTATCTTCTGTCTTATTCTCCAGGAATGTTGCCAAGTCTGAGATTTCTTCGACATGAACTTCATCATCAGCCATCAGCTTTCTATCATCTTTCATAATAAAATACTTTGCTAGACGCATTCCTCTATAACCCTTAGGAGCATAGGAAGCTACATATCTCTTGGTTGCATCAATAATATCCTCATCAGCAACTTCACCATAAATAGTGAGGAACTTCTTGAGTTTATTCTTAATCTCTGTCTTGTTACATCTAAAGTAGAATGGAGATGCAGTACCATTAGCATACATCATTTTCTGTTTAGGGAAGCATTCCTGTACCTTAGTAGCCAGGGCTTCAAATCTTGCATCTTCAGAATTTATAAGATTCTTAATGATATCTTTCCATTTTGAATCAACACTCTGTCCCATAATACCTAGAACATGCCTATTAATCATGTTGTCAAAGGTACATTTATAGTTTCCCATACTTACAGCTGCTGCTATAAGTGCTTCCTGTAAGGTGAGTTTATTCTTTAGACATGTCTTTTCATCTAATGTTATCTTCATAATTAAAATGATTTAATGTATTCCTTTTGATGTTCAATATGTGAACTCATTGTATCAATGACTTTACTCATTTCAAGACGTGCTTGAAATAGCTTGTCTTCATACTTTAAAAGCATTGTTCTAAATTGAATAAAAGCTTCTTTCTCAGCTTTGGCTCTAGCAATCTTTTTGCCTACCTCAATATTGAAAGTATCTCCTGCACTCTTATCTAGTCTTGCTATACCTATAGTATTGATATACTGATTTGCATTTACTTCCATACTTAAAGGTGTGTATAAGTATGCCAGAGCAACAACTACACCTTTTTCCTCATTTACCTTGTAGGTAATGTCTCTATATTGAAGTTTGAGACACTTCTTAAAATTGTCTTGAATGTACATATTATTTAAAGTTTAAATGTTATCTATTATTCTCTATTATAGTCATAAACATAGAGTCTATACTATCATCTTTGCTTGTTCTAAGAATAAAGTACTTCAGTAACTTCATATTCTTATTATCATCTTCAAAGGATTCTACATACTCCTTTGTAGCCTTAATAGCTTCATCTTCTGTAAATATGAAGCCATACTTAGCTACTAGGGTTCTTAACTTGAAGGCTATGACTGCTGTACTGTCTCTCCAATTATAGGTAGTTCCCTGTTTATTGCCTTTAGGGTATATATCTTGAAGCTTTTTGGCAAGTTCCTCAAAGTTAAGGTCATATCCTATTACTTTGACATCTGATTCTATAAGAATCTTAGCTATCAAATCTCTTGTATTATTAGAGAGTACCATGGAGTCTTGGTCAAAGAGATTCTTACTGATAAGATTTTTCTCAACAAGCTTATCAAAGTTCTCTTTATACTTGACATCACAGTACCCAAATAACATTACAAGAAATTCACCAGGGGAGAGGTTATTCCTTTGCAGTATTTCTGTATCTATTGTTATTTTCATGTTTCATATCTTTATAAATGCAAAAAGCACAACCCAATGAAGGATTGTGCCATATTATTTAATATTATTGTATAAACTTATCTAATTCTTTTAAGGAATGCATTGTTTTAATGAAATCCTTATTGAAATCCTTGATCATTTCCTGGACTATCTCTTCCTCTCTAGTAGTTTCATAGTAAGGGAGAATTATAACAGGAGACTTATGCCTTAAAGCACGCCCACATCTCTGCACACTACAAATCTCTGATGAGGAGTAGTTAGCAAATATAGCATACTTACAATCTACCAAGTTAGCTCCTTCATTAAGAACATTGACAGATGTGATATGATTAATCTTCTTGGCATTGAAGTTATTGTAAATTATATCAGAGTCTTTGTTCTTTGAATGAATACTATATTTACCTAGAATATCTGCCTGCTCTATGGTCTTACAGAATGTAATGGTTCTCTCTTTTTCTAGCCTTTGAAGAATAGACAATACTATGGTATTCTTTAAGTTAGCCAGATACTTGATTCTATCACCACAATCAAACAGCCATTTGTTCTTTAGGAATTCCTGCCTGGTTCTCATATATCTGTTCCTCTCATAAAGTATCTTAGAATTATACTCATTTACTTTCTGTCTAGGAGTACAAGATATAATGGCATGGACTTTCATCTTTCTGTATTTCCAAAGTTCATTATAGTTGCCATAATAAATCTTTCCCTTTGTTTTAGGATTGACTTCTATGGATTCTGTAGGATGAATATTATCAAGCTGAAGAGGGTAGAGGATAATCTGAGGTTCAGGAAGAACTTCATCCTTAATGGCATCAGCTATACTACAGGTTACTACAGTTGCTCTATAACAAGATTTTAAATACCATTTAAAAAGTCTTGGAACAGTAGCACTAAGAGCGATACATTTAGTATACTTAATAGTATTAAAGATACCTATGCGCTTATCACTATTTAGATGATGACATTCATCCATAATCACAAAGTCAAAGGATTCATTTTCATGTTTTTTTAAAGATTCATAACACTCAATTGTAACATCATCAACATTGATGCCTCCCCATTTCTTGAATTCATCTTTCCAAGTCTGCTTATGCACAGTCTTTGCTACCAAGAGAAGCATTGATGTATGCTTTCCTTGATAGTCAAATTCTACTAGATGATTAACTAAGTTAATACTCATCTTGGTTTTACCATATCCAGTACAAGCTTCCAATATAAGAAAATCAGATTTTTCTAGTCCAATTAAACATTCCAAATAAGCTTCCTCTCTTGTCATGACTTAATAGTTTGAGAATTAGTTACTTCTTTATAATATAAATCCTTACCTAAAGTGCATTCATTAGGAATAGTGCATCTGGAATCATATATAGATTTATTGTAGAAAGTACATAACCTACAGGTATTACCTCCATAGGAATTACATACAATAACCTTCTTACCTCTTCTAATGAAGATTCCTTCTTTAGGCAACTGACTCATGAGCATCCATTCTAGAAAGTTCTTCATCAGCTTCTAGACCCATAAGATAATCCTCTACTTCCTTAGAAGGAAGATTAGCTATTACCTCTTCAAGGTTAGCTTTCTCTTCTTCCTTGATTTTATCAAGGGTAATCATCAGGTCATACACACATTCTCCAAGAGCACATTTGTACCCATCAGAATAATCATCCTTACCTAGTCTCTCTTTCCATTGAGAAAGTAGAGCATTGATATTTTTCTCTGCAATCATAAGGCTTATAAATTACGGATTACTTGCATTAAACGCTGCCAGATGCTTCTAGTACTCTCTACACCTTCACCATTCTTTCTGTTCCTTGAAACATGCTTAGGTGATGCTGTAAAGAAGCAAGTAGAATCTGGTTTCTTAGATACTACAGTATACCAATGATTAGCTACTGCCTGAGGAGATCTCCCAATGCTTTCTGATACAATGAGAAAACATTTTGTTAAATTCTGAGGGAAAGCCCTCACTTGCCAAAGAAGTCTATCTTCCTCTTCAGCAGTCCATTTTCTGTTTGTTCTGTTCATTATTTAAAGAATTTAATTATATGATATGTATGTCCAAGCGACATACAGACTATTACAAACTAAAAAGTCTCCCTTGTTATCACAACAAAGAAGACTCTACTATTATTTCACACAATTTGCTTATGAATATTATCAAAACATTTTTAATACCACTGTATTATCTAACTAATATAAAACTTACAACTACTTGTGACTGATGAGGGATTCTAACCCTCAACCTATGGTGTAGGAGACCATTGCTCTATACAGTTGAGCTAATCAGCCAAATAACTCCCTAGGAAAGGGAGCAGGAGATACATTAATTCTTCCTATTGTGCAACAAGTGAATAGTATACAAAGGAATAAGTACAATCCAAACACAGCTGAGCCATACCTTCTCAAACTTTGTGTTATCCCACTTGTTGATGATGTACTTATAAGTAAGAATACCTACAGCTACATACAATAAAATAACAATAAACCAAATCATACCTAATTAAATATATCTGTTTGAAACTTAGTACTCCCTACAGGATTTGAACCTGTGACCCCTTGGGTATAAGCCGAGTGCTCTAACCAGCTGAGCTAAAGGAGTAAATGATTCTTTACTATCTTCACAGACCATAAAGAACGGTAACTATTTAATTTTAAGCGAATATAGAGGTACTCCATGCAGGGTTCAAACCTGCAGCCCAGGGATTAGAATTCCCTTGCTCTATTCTGTTGAGCTAATGGAGCAAATTTACTTCTACTGTCTTCACAGATGGTAGAAGTACAAAACATTTTCAATCATTTGTCGCTTTAATTAGTGCAAATTTACGTATTATATGAATTACTACAAAACATCTAATTTATAATCTAATCTCTTCTTAATAGAAATGTGAAATCTTCTTAGGTCTAACCTTTTCAATAGTAAAGAAGATTGCTTGACCTTCTACTATATGTCTTAGTCCAAACTTTAAACATTTCCACCAACTTCTAGTACACATAAGTCCATACTGATATACAGATGGAAATATATGTCTCTTATGAAGAGTATAGAATGTGATATATCTTTTCTGTCTCACCATAGTTCTTTTTAGTTAAAGAGTCTCTTACTTTTCATAGTAGGGTAGTATCCTGTGAAATCTTCAAAAACTACTTTACCTGTAATCTTGTTGAAGAAGCATCTTGCCATCAACTGTGCATTTGTCTTAATGTGCTGTTCCATATTAATCATTGTTTTCTAATTTATAACTTACTTGTGCTCCTATAGGAAGTACAGCAGTACCACGTAGAATCTTAAGATAATAATTCTTATCATCTATTCTGGTTACTGTTGCCCTCTCTAAACCTCTATTGGGAATCTTGGGGACTATATGGTCGCCTACTTTAAATACTGCTTCCATGAGTCTCTCCCTCCTGAAGTTTAGTATAGTTCTCTACTAGCTTATCCATTATAGGATTAAGTTTCTTTCTAAATGCTAGGAAGCATTTACTTCCTTTCCTTAGTTCATCCTTGATGTCTAAGTTTGCTTGTTCTTCTGCTGTCATAATGATTTTAATTTTAATGAATAGAGAAAAACAGAAGAGCAATAACCAATCGTCATTACTCTCTGTTTAACCCATTTCAACCCTTTAAATAATAATAGTGGTCCTAGAGGGTTATGATCCCTCGACCTTCTGCTTATGAGGCAGCTACTCTAGACCACTGAGTTATAGGACCATAGAATAAATTATTTATTTCTTAATTGTTCACTTCTGAATGCAGGATCATACTTATGATTCTTACAAGCTTTTCTATTTGCTGTTACTGGAATATTAATTATCCTGCACTTTGTATTTGTAGCATGATAATTAATACAGCTCCAACAATGTCTTTGTTTACCTTTTGCCATTGTTGTATTTCTTTAGATTTTTCTTGAAAGGAATTTATCTATAAATCTCCAATAAGTATAGTTCTCACAACTATACATACTATTGGCATTAGCATAATGCTTTAGCCATACAATCCAAAATATAATAAATTCTAGAATGTTGAGAATGGGTGTCATGCACAATAGGAATAGTAAGAGTACAACCCAAAGATAAATATTTAATTTTTGAGCATGTTCCCATCTGAACTCATCAAGTCCCTTACCACTATCTACCCAAGTGTTCTTTAGTATATAAATTTGTAGAACAAAGGATAACAAACCAATAATAATCCAAATCATAGTTATTCTATACCTTTAAATAATGTAGGAAGATTACCATATACTGGGAGTTTACCATCCCATTTCTCAATCCACTGCTGCTTAAGAATCATAGGAGTTAAAGCCTGTGTCCTAAGTCTGTTAGCTTCAGCTTCTGCCTGAGCTGCAACTACTTTCTTCTCTGCTTCTGCCTTTACTACAGCTAACTCATTCTGAGCCTTCTGAGCCTTCTGAATAGCTGCATTCTTAGCATTAACTGCTTCTACAATAGAATTAGGATATTTCAATCCAGAGGTAAGTTGTTCTAGCTGAAAATTCTCTTTGAGTAACGCTTTAGAAAGATGTGCTTCAATAGCTTTCTCTACCATATCTCTATTAGATACAATCTCATCTGTAGTATACTTATTAAGCTGGATTCTAAAGGCATCTTTTACATAATTAAAGAGTGTTCCATTAATAACATCCTTAAGCTCTTTTCTATACTTTTTGAATACCTGAGGAGATTTACTATCAACAATCTTCAAGGAGATAGTTGGATCAATACTAAACTCTGAACCATCTTTGGCATTAATGGTGAATGCAGGATAGTCAATAGTCTGTACATAGGTAGGATACTCATAAACTTGCTCTGTAAATGGGTTATACCATACAGCACCAGTAACTAAAGATACATCATCCACACCCTTATCAGAGCCATAGAGATTCACTTTAATGCCTTCACAACCTGCATCTACTCTTTCATATCCACAGGATGTCATACTCAACATGACAATTAATGCCATCATACATGTAATTACTTTAATCTTCATTTTCACTTGCTTTATTTATTAATTTGAAAAATATTTCTCCACCAATCCATAGAACTGCTACAGACAGAAAGGCTCCCGCAATATTAGCAGCTGTATTACTTAAGGTGAGTAACTGCTCAATAGCACTTAATGCTATACCTATACAAAACACTAAGCATATAATTCTTATAATATATTTTCCCATACTTATTCTTTTACATTATTATTACTTACTTCTCTTTTCCAAGTTGCAAGAACATTAAGTGACTTCTTTGTACTTTGGGTTAAGGATGTTGTATTAAGTGGTTCTGAACATAACTGCCAGTTCACTAATTCCCAACCTTCAGCTCCTTCTTTATTTAAAGTTCTTTCTATATTTACTGCTAAGACTACAGAAACCTTAAAATTATAGGCTTCTAATTTATATTCATATTTCTTCATACTTCTTTTTTATAAATTTTACATGTTCCTTCATAAATAGTGTTATTACTATAAATGTCAGTATATTGCGAAATAAAAATCAGTCTGTTTGCCTTCATTTCCTTAAGAATTCCATCGTACACACTTTCTATTGCTCTTCTCCTCAATTGCTCCATGTCAGATTTATCCTGGCAATAGTGTCGTATTTCAAAGTTTGACATTGCAACTCTTGAATGAAGCTTAACAACTTGTGGTTCTATATATCTAACTTCTATCTTTGGTTTTATGCCTAGTTGGTCAGCTAGCCATTGCTTCCATTTTGGCTTTACATCTTCTCCATCCAAACAAACAAGCAAGATGTAGATAAAACTAATACTAAGATATAAAATTGCTATATTCATACATTATTTCTTTTTTATCGAATTTGTCCTTTACAAAGTTCGATTAAAGTTTCCGTAAATGCATCTTCAAAATCTGGTACATTCTTGATGTTTTCCTCTTCTTCATATTTATCCAGCAATTCTGCCCTAACATCATCAGCGATATTCTTTGTTTCAATAGGCTTAAACATAATAACATTGGTATAGTCATCCAATCTTTTATCTTCTGAATTATACCAACCAGATTTTCGCCTACTATCTTTATGTGGAACACAATATTCTGCTACCGTTGGTACTGCGATAAATCCATCATTCTCTATAGTAAGGACCAATACCCAATCAAGCTCAATTCCAAGTTTTTCCATTTTGAAATACTCTTTAATGGGCAACCATCCTTCTAACTTCATTCGTTCAATAAACAAGTTAGCTATTCTTGCTCCTATAATTTCTTCGTGCATACTTTTCATTTTTTATTTAATTTATGAGCAGTACAATTAGTATGCTCTATATGTCCCATTATTACAACAATATGGATAGAAATATTTATCTGCTTCATACATAAGTGATTCTATTATGTCATCGTCACTATCTTTACACTTAGAATCAATAGTAACCCTAATATTTACTTCAAATTCTCTTGCCATAACTATTTTTTCCCCAATATTTACCAATTAAATAACCGATAACTCCACCTATAAAAGCTATATACAGAATATATAGGGTAAGTATAACATAAAATCCAAACATAACTATTCCTCAATTTTTACACCAAATGGAAGTCCATCGGCAAACAACAAATTCTTAAAGCTACTATCAAATGTCACATCTTCATATCCACGGAAGTAACAACCTTTGGTAGTTAAGCATGTGAATGCACGATGTGTTTGATAATTAGCAAAGTACTTATCTTTAACAACACCAAACGGCTGATGTTTCAGCATCTCTTGCCAGCACTCTTCTGCGTCCTTAAATGGGCGGTACTTTGGCTCTGGCTTGATGCGATAAATACTTGGGTCGCCATTAAATGATGGTTCATTACTATCCTCCCAACCAGAAAAAGGTAGATTTATCTGTATAATCTTTCCTTCTGCGTATGCCTGAATAATAGGCAGCAACTCCTTTGCTGAATTTATGTTCATAATCAACCCTCCACTGCGTCTTTATATTCTAACTCAACCGCTAAATCGTGAATTAACTCCAAAGCTTCTTTCAAAGCATCATACATATTATCTCCTTCTGATATAAGCTCATCAAGAGTGCTTCCCTCTGTCATATCTTCTGGGAAATCATTTGGCTTCCAAGTGAAACTTTTGTTCTTTTTCTCGAACTCATAAGCCTTCTGAATAAGTTTTTCTCTTACCATATTCAATCCTCTAATTTTATATTATGTTCATCTGCGAAGCTATCTTCTGCCTCTTCGCAATACCGACCTTCGCAAAGTGATTCTGGGTATGCTCTGTTAGTAAAATACTCTCGGCAGCATAACTCACAGATGTCATTTTCATAATTATTTTTTAACTCTTCTCTAGTCATTATTCACCCTCCTTTCTGACTAAATAGTCGTACATAGGTTTGCAGTTTCTGCGATATTTATTACATATCTTTTCTGCCTCTTCCTCTGTATCGCAAGTTGCAATAACTCCATCTGGATATGTATCCCAATATCTAACTACCTTAAATTTTGTCATACTAAATCCTCCAATTCTTTTAAAATCATTTTTACCAAGTGATAATTATCTCCATCCCAACCTTCATCTAACGCTTTGCCATCAGAAGAAGTATGATACATATTGACGTAATCAAAGATTGCGTTGCCAAAGAAATCATCACTTGTACCCTCGCAAGATTCTTCATCACAGAAACCTTCGTGACTTAGGAGTTTTTCACATTCCTTGTGCATACAGATAGCAGTCCTATATTCGGGAGTAAACTGACGAATATATTTTTGTCCTACTTCTATTTCACAACCGCACATATAACATCTGTGAGGTTTGCGAGCTTTACGCTCTGAGTTCATAAAATCCATAATTATTCATCTTTTGGGTCAACAAATGGTAGCCAGTATTCTACATCAGGAATATTCCATCCGTTGTAGTCTTTGGCTATCTTTTTATCTACTATATGTCCAAAACTAATTCTTCCGATTGTAGTAAGGACAATAACTTCTTTATCTACTGGTGGTAGCTCATCCTTGACAGAAACCCATACTGGAGAAACATTTTTAGGCTTGCGGTCTTGTAGAGTAGCAGTATAGTTAAAGGTAAAAAAATCTACAGGATATTTTTGCCAATGGCTTTCTTCTATTGCCTTATTGATTGCTTCTCTTTTTGAGTTTGCTTCAACCATAACATATTTTGAATTAGATGTTTTGAAATAATCAACTCTGTATATAGCCATTATTTAGTCCTCCAACTCTTTAAGTGCTCCTTCCAAGTAACCAACAATCATTTTTTCTTCAAATTTTGAATAATAGTTACCATTCATATAACGAATAGTCTTTTCAATAGCTGATTTTATTTTTTTCTTTGTTCATTTCTTATTCTCCACAATAAAATGTTTTTTAATATGTTTCTCTGCCTTTAACCTAGACTTGAACTTATGTTCTTTAACCATCCAGCAAATATGCTGGTAGTAATCTATATATTTAATAATATAAGCTTTTCTGCTTACCTTTATTATCTTATACTCGTTACAATAGGTTCGATATTCAAATCTAATCATATTCTCTTCTTTTTACCCTCCCCATGATGTTATCAAAATAATAACGGATTGGAGTCTTTATGAGCCTTTCACTCATTAACGTTCTTCGATGTGTACTAAATGCTTGATGCCTTTTCCACATAAGAGTGCTCTGAGGTGAATTGTCAAGCGGTAATTGATATTTTACGGCTACACCTAATGCCAACCAATCTAATTTGAGCACGGCTTTTTCATTATTATCTTAATTTCACCAAGGATAGGGTGGTTAGTTACTCTATAGTTAGTATCGTCCTATATAATTTCTATTACAAGAACAGGTGACATCATCACAAATTTTGCAAATACCATTTCTATCAGCACAAGTACTGCACATCCCCTTTGAACAATACATAGTTCTATAAAACGGCAAACCGCAAATATTACAAAAACCAAGTAAATTACTCATTTCTATCTATTTATATCCTTGCGGATGGTTAATTACTCAACTACTACTGATTTCCAGTCTGGATAGCCGCCCAAGTCCTTTTCTTGTCCACAATTCATTTCGAGCCAGTCTTTCAGGCAATCCTTAACTACTTCTCTGTCCTCTGAATCATCATTTGATTCAATAACAACCGTAAACTTATGTTTCATATTACTTCTATTTATGCCCGAAGGCGGTTAAACACTAAACTATATAAGACAAGCTGATACCTAATATACCTGCTCCTAATATCATAAGTATGACTCCTTGGAGCATATATGCAAAATCTTTCAAGAACAAATATACTCCAAATATAATCAATACTATACCTATTATAAATATTACTATCATATCTAATCTACATTTATGTCCGAAGGCATTAAACTATCAAAGGTATCAATCCCAAAAATGCTACTACTAAAGCGGCTACACTTAAAATAAAAACAAAGATACTTATAGGAATATACCATACACTTTCAGTTTTATCCATTCCAAATTGTACCGTAATATCCAAAATTATTATTAATGCTAATAATAATATAGCCATACCTACACCTCCATTTCGTGATTAAGTCCTAGACCAAAGAGAAGGTGCTGGAGTTGATGAACATACTTAATGTATGCAATTTGTGTACATACATGGTTGCCAGTAAACGGATATACATCAAACTCATTACCGATACCTTTTTCTATGTAGATAGGAAAATATCCATATTCTTCAATATCGGGTTTTGTATATACCAAATGACTATTACTTACTCCTCTGCTCATCACTTCTTTCTTCCATTCATTCTTTTCCAGAATCTCTGGAGTAAGAGGAATATCATTGGTGAACTCTTTGCATAAAGTACCACTGATATCATCGCTAACACCTTTAAAGCAATAACCATACTTAGAAGTATTGGTTATCTCTGCTATAAATTCGAGACCTCCAACCTTGTATTTTACCAAGTCACCAATAATATATTTCTGTTCCATACGCTTACTTTTTATCAATATTAAACCAAAACTCGCCATTTTCATTCTTTTCAAGAAGACTCATTATCTTCGAGAATAGCTTAACGTTAAATGGGCAGTATGTTGTTACTTCATACTCACCTTTTGCAACCTTTCTCATTCTATAAGACTGGCTTTTGAACTCCTTCTTTTGCTTTCTGTTCTTCGGCTTTACCCTTATTGTTGACTTGACGTACATCACTTTGTCTTTATTAGATAAGCCTACGACAAGGATAGCTTTTCCACACGTAGCCGTTACCTCTTTAGTTAATCCATTCATACGCCTAGTCTTTTATATATTCATTCACTTCACCCAAAACCTTTGTCAACAGGTTCTTTAGAATCTTCAATTCATCATTCGAATATGTAGCTATTGGATAACCATCAAGGGTAATATCACCATAACTACGACTTATCTTTAATGAGTGTTTATTCTTTTTCATTAATCATCTTCTTCATTTGGAAATAAATCATCAATATAAAGCCATTTAGAAATGCCATGTGAATTGCAAAATACACTCCAATTACCTTTAAATCCTACAGGATATACACACCATGATGGTACAAAATAGTCAACACAATTAAATAAAATTGGTTTTCCTTCTCTATTAGGCTCTTCACTAGCAGGATGCCACAAGTTCTTCAAAAACTCATTTATAGCCCACTTAGCACCTGTAATAAATGAATTTTCAATTAACTCAGTTTCTGCATCAACTACTTCTTCAAAGCATTGCATGGGAGTGCCAAGAGTACTACCATGCATAGATGCTATAAGCTCAAATCTGTGAAGGTTTGCAGCTTCTTCTATTTTCTTATCATCTATCATATTTTAAGTTTTATAATGACCTCCACGACCAGTATTGTGCTGGGGCTAAGAAGGTATATGGGCATAAAGCCTTGACTTACTTTCGCTCATTCTGTGTCGTGGAGGTTATATTTTATTTAGTATTAATACTATTTATAATAGAATTATAAACTGTATCCCAATTAGATTCTTCTTTATCTTCTAAATCTGGGTCTTGGATATCTTTTATTACAGCAAGATAAGCAACTTTAAATTGTTCTGATGTAATCTTTCTCCAACCCCTAATACTTTCTAGAGTTACAAATTCTCTACGAATAAAATCCCCATTGACATTTATACAATAAAATTCCTTGCCATCTATTGCAATAATCTTATTAAAATTATCATTCCAAGTATCTAAGTAACATTCACCAACAGTGAATTTTTTAAGCATTTCTTGGTCTTCTAATTCTAGAATTTTATTATAAATAATGTCTCTTTCTCTATCAAGCTTATTATACTTTTCTCTTAATTCTTGTAATGTCTCCATATTCACCATTAATTATACCAAGCATCACTTGGTGTTGTTGTTATACTATAGTTATTAGTAGAGTCTGAATCAATAGGATTCATACCTACAAACTTATTCTATATTCTATGATTTCTTATTTGAGTGTTATTACTAAAGCTGAGAACGTAATTAGTATCAGTAGTTCAAAGAGGACTACAGGATACCAGCCATATAAAGTTACTATAACATGGATAAGCCAGTTAGTATAATAACCTATCCATGTTACAGTAACTAATACTAATGCTATACATACAATAGCTGCAATCTTTATATCCATACTAAATATTCATAAGATTTATAGTATGTTCATTATATGCTAATGAGTATTGAATGTTATACCACTTGAAGACCTGAATGAAAGGTCTATTCATCATATTATTCTGAGAGGCAAATCTAAGCATTGCCTGTAAATCTGATCTATCCATAATATCTGTTATTTAAAAGGTTTTGTAACTCTATCATCTCATCTTCAGATAACCAAACGTCTTTCTGATTAAGATATAGATGATATACTTTATCTTCTTTGATGATTTTAATCATGTGCTAAATAAATCTAGAACATCTTGTGTTGAATATTCTACCTTAGATGCAGGTAGTATAGGCTTCTCCATTATAGGAGAAATCGTCTTATATTCTAACTGCATCTGAGATAGGATTGAGAATATATCAGTACTATCGTCAATATCATTGGTACTGGCATACTGATTTATCTGTGAGAGAGTAATCATTCTTTTGTAGTACAATCGAATATCAACTCTTCTCCTCTATATACTCTCTTTATACAAGAGAGCATTAAGGCACTATCACTACTATCCCAACCATAAGCAGGAGTGTAGGTATTACTTCTAACAACAACTACCTGTGCTGTATTGAAGACAATTTCTACATTCTTGATAATGTAGTCATTGACTTCTAAAGTATCCTTTGCATCTCCAATAACCTTATCAATCTGATTGTTGTCAATTACAAATGAATACTTAGAGTATCTAGACTCTGATACTGCTTTTGTCAAAGCTTCAAGAATTTCTTTGTTCTGCATAGTTTTTTCTTTTTGTTACTACTATATTATTCTAAGAATATGTTTAATCTGAGCATCTGTAAGAGTAGGGAATTTATCCTTTAACTTCTTTATAGTGTACTCAGGTTTAAACTTACTTCCCATATAGTAGTTTGCTTCATAAGTATCTGCTATAAGAGATAGTAAGCTAGTAAGTTGTCTTGAATCCATAATTAGTTCTTGTAAATAGTACTAAGTATACTCTTGAAATTAGGATTGTTTATTACAGCTCTAGCATCTTCTGAGTTTTTGAAGAAAACATCACCAGCACCTATAGAATTATTATAGTCCACATAGAATCTATCTTTATGGTAATCAAATTTAATACAATACTTATTCTCTTTAGAATTACTCCAGTTTGGTTGCCAGTCATTGTTATAATACTTAGCAATATTCATTAATTTGACTAAAGCTTTGAGTTTAACTTCGTTTCCAAAATAAGTATTTATTGTAATATTTGTATCGTTTAATTCATTGTAAACATCGTTATAAGTAATGCTCTTGGTTTTAAACTTAATGATACCATTGACTAAATTACTATTCTCTATATCTATCTCCATTCCTTCTGGAATATTAATAGTTAATTGCGTTTCACTTATTTTTCTTTCCATAATTCAGTTATATTTAATGAGGGAGACTTACGAATTGAACGTACTTTGACTACTTGATGTACCGACTTTATTGCTAATAATTTACTATTAGTCAAAAAGCTTTTACCTACAATTATCTTGTGTTACTTTTTCATCTTATCACCTGTCCTACATACTCATGATTATATAGGTGTCTCCCATCATATTGTTAAGCATAATATTTTTGACTACCATTCCAGAATAACTTTCTGGATGCTATTGACCAGTCAGGTCTATTATTCGCTAGTCTAAAACAGTTTGCCTGCTTATATGTATCAAACTCACGGATAACGTGGTTTGTTTTATCTAATAAGAGTATTGGTTTCATTTGAATTTATTTAAAGGATTAAAAATTAATAGGCTTTGCAAGCTCCGCAATTCCTATTGTAATGTATTGCTTGGATATTTCATTCAGATACTCTCTAGCTTCTTCTTTAGTAGCAAAACCTGCAAAGCATTTGAAGTTGAGAGTATCTAAATAAAGTACCAGATAGTTGTAGCTATTCATTAGGCAACAAACCATTTAAATAGTTTAACCTGATGGTTAACCTTGCCAAAGTTAGCAATAATCGCCACACCTTCACAACCAGCTAACTTAGCTACATCTAAGACTTCCTGGTCTGTATAGTCCTCAGGAAGTTCTTCTTTCTCCCAGGTAGATTTATCCTGGAAGTTCTTTCTCGATTTAAAATACAATGCTGTCATATTTAAAGGGTACTTATTGTTATATTACTGCATACTAAGATTAATCATTTCCCAATCAATCAGAGTATTATTTACTTTGATAAAAGGTACTCCCAATACAAGAGTATCTATATCTGATGCTTCTATAGGATCATTCTCTTTATTGTATGCAGCTATAATAACATCTAACAGTTGTTTTGATAATTGTATATTCATAATCTTATTGCTTTATACTATCTCATAATCAATGATATTATGTTCCATTTCAGGAGTAATACCATTAAGTCTGAGAGCATTAATATAATTGGAGCCATAGATAGATTCTTTGGCTCCATTAGTCCATTCAATGATGTAATGTATCATATCTTACCAAGCGCCTGTATAGATAGACTCAATAGTCATATATCTAAAGAAATCAGGTCCCCAACCTTTTTGGTTGCATCTCATTGATGCTTCAGCTCTATAGACTTCTTCATTAATTTCTTTATGAATAAGTTGAGCGAAGAATCTATCATTGTTCACCTCTTCACAGAAGCTCTCAAACTTCTTTTTGCAACCTTCCCAAGTATCTACTGTAATTTTAGGACTAATCTCATTAGTATGTACTACTGTAAGGATATACAGTTTTTCTCCTTTTCTATTTTTTATTTGATCAAACATAATTGTAATATTTAAATGGATATTCAATAGATTGAGCCAAAGTTGCACTGTCTAAGCCACAACTCCAGCTCTAAGTCTTGTAGTTGTCTTTCTCATGCTATTTGTATTTCTACTTTATCAAAAGGACACTGAGCAAACAATACTCTTTCTAATGTTTCAAGACATACACAGGCTATAGAATTTCCTCTTCTAACACCTTTAAAAGTAGCTCTTCCATTTGCCTTAAAACATAGAACTTCATGTTCCTTTGGAAAACAAGATAACAAAGAAGTCATAGCAGCATCAGTAAGCCAATATTCTTGGTAATATCTACCTTTATGAGTCTTGGACATAACAATGCTATTATGCTTCTGTTTAAGCAACTTGTCTGTAGCTGTCGGCTCATTCTTAGCCATAAATCCAAGACTATAGTTTGGATATGTATCAAAAAACTCTTTTACCTGTATCATTGTGATAATGTTTTTGTAATATTTAAAGAGAAATGATGTGAAAAATGTAATATAATGCTAAACTCTTAGCCAAAAAGAATAGCTAGTTGAGCTTAAAGAATAGTAGAGTAGAGGTGTAAGGAGCAGTAAAATGAGAGATAGAATAAAGAAAGTGTGTAGAATTGTGGATTTTACCTAACCAACAAGGGGTTGGGAGGTGATATTTTCCACAACTCTTACACACTTAACTATCTAACCAACAACAACTTACATAACTTTCTTAGATGCCCAAATCAACATCTTCCCAAGAGTTAGCACCCTGTTTACACAAGCTATAGTGACCACTCTCAAGCTCTACTACCTGAAGTTCATCTTTCTGAGCAGCAATCTGCTGGGGAGTAAGTACACCAAGTTTAGAAGAGAATGCTACAAAGCATCTACTACTAGCATCATTAGGGTCTGTGAAGATACAGCTCTTGAAGACTTCACCAGTCTCATTATTAGCAAACTCACCTACCTGCATTTTACCCTTCATTCTAGCAAATGCCAACAAAGACCATGAATTCTTAATACCCTGCATAACTGGACCATTATTAGTAGCCATACTATTATCTCCATCTCAGAAGCACTGTTGTTTGTAGAGAACAACTAACTGACTGCAATATACTATTAATTCCTCTAGGACAGTCAAACCTATTAGAATCTATAAAACTCTATGGAGGATAAAATATTCTTTATCGCTCCAAAATATAGGGGTGGTGATGTGTCCCTTGAATACTTATAAAGTTCTATAGTTCTTTTATTTTACAATACTTATATTACTTATTATATTATAATATATTATATAATAGGTACGCGCGAGGGATTTCTGTTTTATTTACAAAGACTAGCTGTGATGTGTTGTTTTACTACATCTTTTAAATTATCTTAGGGAGATAATAATGTAGATTATTTAGTTACTCTTTATTATTATCTTTGCAGTATTAAATTTTAAAGAAGTAAGATATGGAAGATTTTGCCTTAATTAATGCATCTCAGATGCATAGAGTGTTTAATAAGTTATCAACAGTAGAGTTTAAAATGTTGTTGATGATAGTGTTTTATCTCAGTAGTAATAATAAGGAGTTGCTGATACATAATGCAGAGTTCAGAGAGTTTCTATCCTCTGTAGGATTTGCCAAGACCTCTATCAGAATAAGTACTATTCTCTCTTCAATGGTAAAGAAAGGAGTTCTTGTAAGGGAAGGTCAAGGAGTATTTTCTGTGCCTGGAAATCTCTTCTCTCCAGCTAATACCTGCAAGGAATAAATTTCCCCTAAATAATATAATATAGAGAAATAGATTTAAGTATCTAATAAACAAATAGTTAGGAGATTTTTGATTCTCAAATATTTTAATTTTATTCTTATATTTTAGAATTAAATTTGCAAATATAAGAGTAATATTATCATAGTATGAGAATAATTGTCTCATTTGAATGAGAATTTTATTATCAATATATGAGTAAGTTTTTAGTAGAAGAGTATAAAGGTGTTAGAACAGATCCTGAAACAGGAGAAATTACAGAGTTTAGTGAGCATAAGTCTGTGCAGCTTAAAAGAACAGAACCATTCTTTCAAGTTTATAGTCAGCAGATACTTGCGTTGTATAGTACAGATGTAATGAATGCAACAACGAAAGTACTATACAAGATGCTAGAATATGCTGAGTGGAATACAGGAAAGGTGTTTATGACCGCAGATAGAGTAGAAGAAATAATGTCCTCATACAATATATCTAGAGCTTCATACCATAGAGGAGTTAAAGAATTAATATCTAAGGGTATTATTATTAAAGGTAAAGGTTCCTATACTATTGCAGAAAATATGTATTGGAAAGGTGATATGAAAATGAGAGAGAACATTATGAAGGCTAAAATGAAGATAACCTTTACTCCTGTCTTAGAAGAAGATAATCAAACTGCTTGAAAGAAAAAATAGCTAGCCTGTAAAGACTAGCTATTTCTTTTTATTCCACCATATAACTCCTACCCAAAATGCTATACTTAGCACCCAGCCAATCCAAGCATTATTTTGTAAACAATGTACTGCTGCTCCTAACATATTTCCAAATAGGACTAGCAAAGCAGAACCAACTAAAAGGAAGAATAGTACTTTCAATACTATCCAGACTATTCTTCCAGAATCTTTTTCTTTCATAATCTATGCCTTTAATAATTTATACCAAGTAGAATACCCACTATACTTAATAAACTCTCTAAGGGTGATATTATTGTAGCACCAAGTAATTAAAATCATATCCAAGAAGATAAGGAATAACCATGTAAGGCTTACTCCTGTGCTAAATATTACTATTGTGAGTATTGCTGTAATATATAAAACCAATGCTTTCATATCTAATATTCAATAGTCCAACCTGTGTTTCCAAATGTAGTCTTATAGTTCAAGGCTGCAAGGTAAGTTGGAAACTTCCTTACCAAGCAGCCATAGGAATCATACACCTTGTATGTCATAAGCCAAGCTCCTTACAATGAGTATTGTATTCCTCAATACTAACTCTCATATTCTTACCAAAGACTCTTATGGTCTTGAACTTTGAGGTTACAACATCACCTTTAAGCACTGGAACATCAATGGCTATCTCACCATTGATAGTCATACTCTTAAAGTGTGAATGCTTCTCCTCAAGCATACTGAGGTGAATCTTCTTACTAGTTGAATAGTTCTCACTTGAGCATACAGCTGCTCTATTTATTCTCTTTCTCATATTGTTAATCTTTTAAGTTACTACCTAATACTATCAAATTATAGGAATGGTATTGTGTCTCTTGAATACTTGCTAAGTTTTAAGATTCAAAAGACTAATGGTACTGTAAGGCTTGCAAAGTCTAGCTTTGTAAGACTAGAAAGACTAGCAAAGTGTACACTTTGTAAACCTTACTAAATGCAAAAAGAAAGGAAAGTGTGTTTCCACACTCTCCTTAGTTCCATAGAATACTGTCCAACTTAGCTCTAGAGGCATAGTATTCCTGAGGATCATAAGCATCTACCCAGTTATACTGATTATCCAGAGAATCAAGCAAATCTTCTGTTGCCTTATTGTATGAATCATAGGCATTAAGAAGATTGTTATTGGTGTTTTGGCACACCATGAAGCCTGCAATCATACCAATTACTATTGATAGAATGCAAAAGATGATAGTCTTTTTCATTGCTGTTGTGTTAAAAAGGAAGAGCAGGATTTCTCCTGCTCCTCATTACTCTTACAATCCAAGGTCAACCTCTTCCCAGGTATTCTCGCCTTGCTTGCATAGGCTGTAATGACCTGACTCAAGCTGTACTACTTGCAGCTCATTCTTCTTGGCTGCAATCTCTCTTGGAGACAATGGTCCCATCTTAGAGGAGAATGCAACAAAGGTTCTTGTCTCACCATTGGTAAAGATGCAAGACTTGAAATCCTCACCTGTCTCCTTGTTGACAAACTCTCCAACTTGCATCTTAGGACCAAACTCCTTTGCAAATGCAATGAGGGACCAAGAGTTCTTGATTGTTGAAACTGTTGCTGTTGCCATAGATAGTTGCCTCCTAGCAGGACTTCTTAGTGCTAGGCATTAATTCCTCAGGTGCTTTCCCTAGAGGCATGTATGCAGATGGTTATTTGCCCTAGAACTATAATCAGCAAATGGAAGGCTACTATTCTTCACCCTCAGCCATCAGGATTGCAAATACCCCAGGGGGTATATCCCAATCCAAATTATGGTAGGGGTGGTGTGTGGTATTATCCTCACCTTTTATACACACATTATAATTTTCAAAAACTCATTCTTTATACATACCAAAGATTTTTTCAAAACACCTTCACTTTTCTCTCATAAAGTTTTGATAATTAGAATAATAGTTGTATCTTTGCATAAAGATTCAAAACTCAAAGTAAAAAGAAATATGAAAGGATTAAGGAAATATATGGCAAAGCATGGTAAACACTTTACTCCAGAGTTAGCTGCTAAGGTTCTAGATTGCAAGTGGAATGCTTCTGAAGTAGAAATGGCTTCTGATAGGGTAGTGTACTATAATGTTTCAGGTGCTACTCTAGGAGATATAGTGTTCTTAACTAATCTCTTTTCCTGTAGCTTTTCTAAGAGGAGATGCATTAAATATGCCTTAGAGATAGTAGGGAATGTTAATACCAATGGCTATGCCTTTAATGTTTGGTTGTTAAGTAATGAAGATATTGATCTTAATAGGTATATATGAAAAAAAGAGGAAACTTCTCAGCTTCCTCTTTTCTAATTTGCATTTAATTTTGTAATTTTTCTGATAGCTTTTTAAAATTACTTGTATCAGTATATTTCCATCTATATCCCTTATATTTTCCTTTATATTTAGTCTTACTTAAATCATTGGTAAAATACTCTCTGCAACATTTATTAATGCTTGAAGAATCACAACCTATGTATAGTGCAGCTGCTTTAGCACATTCAAAAGTTCTTATAAATTTTCCATCTAAGGTAAATTGAAAAACTTGAGTCATGCTAGCTTTACTTCCTACAGCTCTTTTATTGCCTACTAAATTTTCTGATATATGTTGCTTATGCAGAGCGTTTAAACATTTTCTTTTTGGTCTTCTAGAGGCGGCTTCCTTATAGTGTAATAACTGCTCTTTTGTTCTCTTTTGTCCAGTAAGTTTTGCTTTCATTTTTCTAATAGTTTCCTCAGACATCTTAATCCCACAATCGCCACCTGCTGTTACATTATATCCATATTTAGGATTATTAGACTTATAATAAGCTATCAGTTCAATTTCTTTAGCTTTAGCTTCATTTACTGATAATCCAGAAAATAGGATTTCATGTATTATATTATTCCATCCATATTTTTTGATAGCTCTTGAAAAATGTTTGTTAGTAGAATAACCTCTTCCACCTTGCCATCTTTTTAAGGGGTTCCTTTTGGTTATTCCAATATAAATTTTACCATTTGGAGCTATATGCTTATAAACTGTGTAACTCATAACCCTCCTAATTTATTTGCTGTACTTTCTGTATAGAACCAGCCATAGGGCTTATTAGGTGCTATTGATTTATGGGTTGCTGCCCAGATAATACTAGGAATACCTATTACTATAAGGTATAGTGGACCTAGTATTAAACTCTGTCTTGTATGTCCCCATTCATGCCTTACAGTAGTATCTGTTGCCCTAGGAGATAAAAAGATATAAGAACCTAGTGTTACACTACCACAAGACTTTCTTTTAATGAATACTATGGCTCCTTGACAAGTACATGTGTCTAGGATTTCATCTTTGCTCTTAAGATACTGATAGTATATAAAGGCAGCAATTAACTGAGGTAACTGCCAAAAGTATTTTAGTATTTCCATCATAATTTCTTCTATTTAATGATTATTGTAATCCTTTCTCCTTTCTTATAGGCTGAGTACATCTTGTTATATAGCTGCAAGAAGTAATCCTTTGATTTAGTAACCTTACCTACAACATCATTCTTTCCTACCAAGATGCAGCCTTCAGTATCTGCTGCAGTATTACCACTATGAATAAGTACTCCTGCATAACCAGGAACATTCTCCAGTCTAGGCATCCTAGCACCATTGCAGTTCTTTACATACCATTCCTTGGAACTATACTTTGGGCTTACAACATCCATTCTTACATTATAGGTACCAGAAGGAATTGCTGTAACTGCTGCTTTCTTCATTACCTTTATCTTCTCAATAGGCATAGCACTTGTTAATCCTCTATCCTTATCCTCAAGGGTATTGCAGATGAATACATCATCAACAAATAACTTACCAATGGTGTAACCTTCCTTCTTCCATTTTCTATCTACTACTAACTCCATAATTAAATATTTAATGATTTATGGTGCAAAGATACTAATAGATAGGATAGTGAGTAGTTACTTAAGAGTGACTCTTAGGTCAGCATAACTATGAGAGTTAGGTGTTTGTTATTCATACAATGTTATAGTATCTTTGCAACATTAAAAGTAGAAGATATGGTGAAGAGTATAAAATATTTCTATCTAGGTATCAGTATACTTATAATAGTATTATTTGTAAGTATTTATGCTTTGTTTAGTACTAAAAGAAGTGCTGATAAAAAATGGAAAGAAGCAGTTGAAAATGATAAAGCATATAGTGAATTATTCAGTAACTCTGAGAATAAGAATAGAGCTTTCAAGCTGACCATTGATCAGTTGAAGAACTCTAATGATTCTATCTTCCAGGAGTTGAATAAAGCTAGGAAGGAATTGAAGGTAAAGGATTCTAAGATTAAAAGTCTTCAGTATGTTTCTTCTAATTTCTCCAAGGTTGATACAATCACTTTGAGAGATACAATCTTTAGAAACTCCCATGTGAATATTGACACACTGCTCTCTGATGATTGGTATTCAGTAAAAGTTGGATTGAAGTATCCTTCAACCGTTACTGTAGAGCCAACCTTCAAGAGTATTAAATATATTGTAGTTTCTGCAAAGAAGGAGACAGTTAACCCTCCCAAGAGGTTCTTCCTTTTTAGATGGTTCCAAAAAAAGCAAATTAGATTGAATGTTGATGTAGTAGAGAAGAACCCTTATGTGCAGAATCAGGATAACAGGTTTGTTGAGATTGTTAGGTAAAGGATGATTTTTTTGTTTTGTTTTTAAGTTTTGGATTTTGTTTTCTCCCTCTGTCAGTGGACAGGGGGGAGTTTTTGTTTTAATCTTCATCATCTGTATAGATGTTACTGAGAGCATCCATCTGCTCACCTATACACTTATCAAGTAACTTAGCATAGTGAGTAGTCATTCTGGTGTTAGTATGACCTAGCATCTTAGATACTACTTCCAATGATATATTGTTTGCTAAAGTTACAGTACTAGCAAATGTATGTCTTGAGGTATGAACAATTTAAGCAAAAGCAACGGAAAGTGAATATGAGAGAAATGAACTGCAAGTGGTTGAGAATGAGCAATATTTCATAATTCTGCCAAATGTCTGCAAAGCAAAGCCGAGCAGGATATTGAGTTATTTCAGTTACCAAACCGTTAGCGGTCAGTTACCGAAACCAACACTGCTAACGAGGTGAAAAACAAATAGTTTGTCACCAGTGTTTGTTGCACTGTTCTGCACAACTTTCAATGACGGAGAATGCTTACTGATTGATTATTTTTGCAAACTAAAAAAGTAAGCAGATGAAAGTTGAAAAATTCAAGGTGCTGCTCTACCTCAAAAAGAGCGGATTGGACAAGAACGGTAAGGCTCCCATCATGGGACGCATCACCCTCAACCGAACAATGGCGCAGTTCGGTTGCAAGTTGTCATGTACGCCAAAGTTATGGAATCCACGTGAGAGCAGACTTGACGGCAAGAGCAAGGAGGCTGTGGAAGTGAACGCCAAGATTGACAAGCTGTTGCTGGCAATAAACTCAGCCTACGAGTCACTTGTGGAGCGCAAGACGGATTTTGACGCAAAGGCGATAAAGGATCTGTTTCAATGCAGTGCAGACACTCAG
>ENA-UEOZ01000009-UEOZ01000009.1-human-gut-metagenome-genome-assembly--contig:-NODE-9-length-160423-cov-337.155632_pt1 | contig 160423 bp, 108 predicted proteins | sample MGYA00242898_ERZ507912 | MGnify/ENA primary metagenome ERZ507912 (study PRJEB26167, sample SAMN06115410) | human gut metagenome | host: Homo sapiens | place: China:Chongqing | collected 2016-04-27... | reverse complement strand
ATCATAGGCTGGATGCTATCCGATTCCCTCATGGCCTCAAATACCATAGCAGCGCTAAAGATGGGCATAGAACATAACGAAGGTGCTGACCTAAGCGAACTTATACATCACTCAGACCGTGGTTCGCAATACTGCAGCAATGCCTACATAGACATACTTAATTCAATCAATGCATCAATATCTATGACGGAGGACTACAAGCCAACAGACAACGCAATAGCAGAACGTGTCAACGGCATCATAAAGCAGGAATGGCTATACCGTATGAAGAGACCCAAGAATCTGGATGATGCTTGCAGGATCATACGTGACATTATTGACTTCTATAATAATAAGCGCCCGCACATGAGCAACGGAATGAAGACCCCAGTACAAAAGCGTGAAAGCTATACAAAGGTAGCATCATAGATAATGAAAAGAACAATACTGAGGCTAAAATTTGCAGATAAAAGTTTTATATGTAACTTTGCATATTGAAACGAATATGTAAAGCGTTTCAGTAACACTTTTCCTGCATTGTAAAGTTATTCAGTAAAGGAACAAAATGAGAGTGAAGTAAATTAGTAAAACAACAAGAAAAGTGTAAAGTAAAATCAGTTAAAGTCACGGTATGGATTTAGATGATACAAAAGTAATACTTTTACCTTTAAAACCACTTTGTTTGGCTGGCAAAGTACGATTTTAAGGCTTGAATTAACATTGTTAAACATAATGTCCGCCATGCAAATATCGTACAAAGAGTAAAAACATGTTACAAAATAAAAATCGGTTTTAGAGATTCTGAGAGCTGTTTTTCTGCTGTTTTGTTGCATTTGTGACACCCTGATTTATCAATACAGCCTCTTTTGCACTCCAATAGTAACGCTATAAGAGTGCAAGAGAGGCTGTATTGCTTGACAACAGAGGCTGTGTTGGAGTGTAAAAGTGGCTCTATTGCAGCCCAATGAAGCTTGTTTTGCTCCGTCATTCATTGCACACTTCTCTTCTTAGCAGCATAATCTGCTATTTATCAGCACACTATCGCTGCACGCTCAAAACTCCAGATATGGCGCCAGGCGCTGCAGGTCGGTTGGCTTAAATTCCTTCATCCTGCCTAACTGGTCGATGGAGCTGATTTCGCCGTGCAGACGGCGGTAGTCGGTGATGGCGCGTGCCTGATAATAATTAATGTAGGGATGGCGCTTTAGCTGCTGCAGGGTCAGTCGGTTGACGTTCAGGCGACGGACATTGCTGCCGTCGATATGGATGTACGGTAGTGCCTCTTTCGGGAAGTTCTCTATCTCGAGGAGCTGCGAGGTGGAGGCGATGCCACCAAGACGTTCGCGCAACCTTACCACCTGACGGGCGTAATAACTGCCGATGCCGGGGACACGCTTCAATGCTGTCGTGTCCGAAACGTTGATGCTGATGTGCTCGCCCTTGCTCAGTTTATGACCGTAACGCGACTCGTCGTATGCAGCAGCCTCAGCCGAACCTGCTCCTCCATGCGATGAAGAACCTGTGCTCTCTGAACGTCCACGAACGTCGCCTTCAGAGGCATAGCGTCTGTACTGGCGTCCGTAGGCATAATATCTGCGCTGCACCTCCTCAAGTTCGGCGGCGGGTCGAAATTCGGGGGCTATGCGGATGTAGGGTGCGAGACGATGATATTGTCCCGCGGTCAGTCCGTAGACACGACCGAAGTCCTCCTTACGCTGAAACACCCCACCCCGTGCCCTATAGCGCAAGATGTTGCGAACCTGCCAGCGTTGGAGTCCGAGGCGGAAGAAAGTCAATGAGTCAGCTGTGTTGGGGTCGAAGCAGAATGTCTCGACCTTACGTTCGGTGATATTGTCGTCTGTATGACGGTCTGCATTGGGAGTGAAAGAAGAAACGGCGCCTTGCTCCGCATTCGCTATAGAGTCGCCCTTGTCTGCCTTTGTCACGTCGTTAGAACCGGAAGGGCATGACAAGATCATCATGCTCACTGCGACAACAAGCAGGAGAACAGCCAGACACATAAACGAACGTCTGTCGGTTCGAGGCATGTAGAAGAATTCTTTCAGCTTCATACAGGTTGGGGTGTTTAAGGTTGCTACTTAATGGACAGCGATTTCCTTACTGTTCCATTATAAGTATTGAAGGTTATGTCTAACTTGTCCACATCGCTGAATTCAGCAATGGGGATGCTGACATACACTCGGGAGGTGTAGTATTGTGGTACGCCGCCTTGGTCGTGAACGAAGCGCAGTTCTGCCACCTTTCGTCCGTCCTCGGTGTCAGAGAAGCTGTCGCAGACGAGAGCAATGGTCTGTCCTTGCGACGAATCGTCCATCTTGCCCGTCTTCAGCAGCAGCGCCACATTGACGTACTTGCCGTTCTTCGCCTTCCACACGCTCTCCACTCCGAGCGGCGCGTCGGTCATGTCCTTCACGTCCTCCGGCTTGTGCACAGCCATTACGGGTATCTGCGTCACGGCACGCAGCGCCACCTTCTCCGTCGGCTTCTTGTCATAATATACCAGGGCACGATATACGGTGTCGGGCTTAGCTGTCCATCCTGCCTTGTAGGGGCGGTCGAAACTAAGCGATGCACCGTCGTCTGTGCTGGCAGCTACAAGCGCAGCCGAAGCGTCTGTCGTGACAAGTGCGAAGTCGGCGGTCAGGTACGAGTAATTGCCGTCGCCCGTGTCGTACGAGTCGGAGGAACATCCTGCCGACAGCAGACCGACAAAGGCGGCGGCAACCGTAAAGAGCCGTATGCGATATGGCGTTTTGGGCATAATCAATACATTAAATGTTAAAGGCTCATCTTGTTGATGGCGGGGTTGGCGTACATCTCGAGGATGCGTTCGCGGAGGAACGGCATGTCGGGATTGGGGATGCTTATCTTTGCCAGCTGCGCAGACAGATAAGCCTCAAACTGTGCCTTGTCGGCATCAGTGTAGTTGGTCTTCTGTTCGTCATTGCCACGGAGGAGGTCGAGAGCCACGTAGTTAGACGGATAGAGCGTGTAGCCGCTCCATATCTGCTCGTCGAGGTGACGTGCCACGGCAGCGAAGAAGTCGGTCTTGGGCATGTCGTCAGCCAGCGTCTCCAGCCATTCGTCTATGCACGGAGCACAGCAGTAAGCGATGTGTCCCTTATAGCCCATGATGCCGGTCTGCATGCTTATCACGTCGTCCATCGGTCCCTTCTTCCATCCCTCCACATCGCGACGCTGCTGCATCTCGGCTGCCTTGAGGAAGTCGCAGGGATCATACTCGTAGCTGATTGCCAACGGTACGATATGGAGCGAGAGCAGGCGCTGCTTCACCGATCCTTCGCCTCCCATCGCCATCATCTTGAGGATGGCTTCCTGTGTGCGGTCGTCGGAGTTCTTGGCGCGTCCCTCACGCTGTGCTATCCAGATGTTGTCGTTCTTCTCGCTGATGACGAAGTGCATGTAGTCTGCCATGCGCTTTGACGATACGAGCATCTGCCTCATTGAGAGGCTGCGCTCCACGATGAACGACTTGTTGATGCGCACGAGGTCCTTCACCCACGGCAGCTTCAGAAGGTTGTCGCCGATGGCTATCTCCGTAGTGGTGTCGCAACCTGCGTCGAAGAGCAAGAAATGCAGCAGGGCTGAGTCGAGCACGATGTCGCGGTGGTTGCTTACGAAGGTATAGCGTTTCTTGAGGTCAATGGCGTCATGACGGAAAGACATTCCTAAGCTTGCCTTTGCTAAAAGCTTCTTCAGGAAGTCGTAGCAGAACGTCTTCTGGAAGTCGAGGTTGGTCTTGCAGGCATGCATTTTCTGGCTCAGCATCTCCACGGGCACGCCGGGATAGAGATAAGCCATCACCTGCTGTACCTGCGGGTCTTTCAAGAGGCGGTCATACACCTCAGGCAGCTCGTCCGGCTCAAAGGGTCGGATGGCGTCGTATTGCTTGCGTTGTTCAGGGGTCATCATATTGATTAGTTGAGGATTAAACAAACTGGTTCTCCACTATATCTGAGAGCACCTCCTTGATGTCCAGTCCTGCGGCTCTTACCTGCTGCGGTATGAAGCTGGTGGCTGTCATTCCCGGTGTGGTGTTTATCTCGAGCATGTTGATGACGTCGTTGCCCTCAGCGTCCTTCGAGATGATATAGTCAATGCGGATGATGCCGTTGCAGTGGAGGATGTCGTAGATGCGGCTTGTCTCTTCTGCCACGCGGCGTGCTGTCTCGGGATCAATGCGAGCCGGCGTAATCTCCTGCACCTGTCCGTTATACTTGGCGTCATAGTCGAAGAACTCGTTGCTGGTGACCACCTCTGTAGCGGGGAACACCACCGACTTCTTCTTGGTCTTGTAGCAACCGATAGAGATTTCGGTACCCTCGAGCAGCGACTCAATCATCACCTCGTCGCTCTCCATGAAAGCCACGCGGAGCGCCGGAGCGAGCTGGTCTGCGTTCTTCACCTTCGATACGCCGAAGCTCGAACCGTCTGCAGCCGGCTTAACGAAGCAAGGCATGCCTATCTCTCTCTCAATGTATTCTTCGGTGTACTTCGATTCCTCGCCGCGTCTTATGAGCAGGCTCTTGGCCACGTTCACACCCCATCCGCGGAGATAGTGGTTGAGGACATACTTGTCGAAGGTCATTGCCTCCACCAGTACGCCTGATGTGCTGTACGGGATGTGGAGCAGTTCAAAGTAGCCCTGCATCACACCATTCTCGCCGGGGGTGCCGTGAATGGTGATGTACGCATAGTCGAACACGACCAGCTTGCCGTCTATCATGCAAGAGAAGTCGCTACGGTCCACGCTGACCGTATTGCCGTCAGGAAGGTTTACCTTCCAGTCACGTCCCTTCACGTCCACTACATATACGTTGTAACGCTCCTTGTCGAAGAAGGAGTAGATTCCCTGTGCAGAGCGCATGGACACGTCGTGTTCTGATGAGTCACCGCCACATACGATGGCGATGTTGCGTTTAAGTGTTTCCATATTATGATTGTTATTCTATACCTATTTTATATATGTCTGTTACTATCGCTCCTCGAAGGTGTCGCGTGTGGTGCCCTTGATGTATCCTCTCCACTTCTGGATGAGCTGCTCCAGATCCTGCGGCAGGTCTGAGGTGAAGTCCATCTGCTGCTTGGTCTTGGGATGGACGAAGCCGAGGGTGCGGGCGTGGAGCGCCTGACGCGGGCAGGTCTTGAAGCAGTTCTGGATGAACGCCTTGTACGTGGCAGAGCGTTCGCCGCGGAGAATCTCCATGCCGCCGTAGCGTTCGTCGCCGAAGAGCGGATGTCCGATGTGCTTCATGTGGGCACGTATCTGGTGGGTGCGTCCCGTCTCGAGACGACACTCGATGAGCGTCACGTATCCGAAGCGTTCTATGACGCGCCAGTGTGTCACGGCTTCCTTGCCGATGCCTGAGTCGGGCGACATGACGGTCATGCGCAGACGGTCCTTGGGGTCGCGTGCGATGTTGCCTTCGATGCGTCCTTCGTCCTCAACGAGGTTGCCCCACACCAAGGCATTGTAAGAGCGGTGTGTGGTCTTGTTGAAGAACTGCACGCCGAGCGATGTCTTCGCCTGCGGCGTCTTAGCAACGACCAGCAGTCCTGACGTGTCCTTGTCAATGCGATGCACCAGTCCCACCTCGGGGTCGTTGGGGTCGTAGCTCTTCAGGTCGCGCAGATGCCATGCAATGGCGTTGACCAGCGTACCGGTGAAGTTGCCAGCACCGGGATGAACCACCATGCCAGCCTCCTTGTTCACCACCATTATGTCCTGGTCTTCGTAAACTACGTTGATGGGCAGGTCCTCAGCCACGATGCTTGTGTCGTGACGGGGACGGTCCAGCATGAGCGTCACTACGTCGCCGGGGCGCACCTTGTAGTTGCTCTTCACTGGGCGGTCGTTGACATGCACGAAGCCTGAGTCGGCGGCGTTCTGGATGCGGTTGCGCGACGAGTGTGGCAGCTTCTCCGACATAAACTTGTCTACGCGCAGCGGTGCCATGCCCGGGTCAGCCACGAAGCGGAAGTGCTCGTACAGCTGTCCTGTCTCGTCATCGTCCTCAGCAGGGGTAAGCAGGGTTTCGTCCTCAATGGGATTGAGTAGTGTGTCGTCTTCTATTTGCATTTAATTCTGTTGTATATATTTTTCTATCTGTTTACTGCTCCGGTCCGGTCACCTCGTGAAATTCGTCCACGTCGCCCGACTCTTCCTCCTGTTCCATGTCATATTCGGGTTCGGGAGCGTCGGTGTAGTTCACCATTTCGGTGGAGTCGCGCTGTCCGTTGCCCACCTGTATGGTGATATAGTCATTCACTGACACCTTGTCGCCGGCGCTCACATGGCGTCCTTTTACGGTAATGCCGTACACCCACTCACGCTCGCCGTCTATGTATTGCGGCTGCGTCAGCTTGAATCCCATGGCAGACAGCTTTGCCATCGCCTCACGCAGCGAGCTGTTGTCGATGACGTCGGGAACGGTTAGCGTCGGTGTGGACGTGGCGTTTACGACAAGATAAACGATGTGGCCCGACTTGACGTACTCGCCTGAGGCGGGTGTCTGCTCAAGGATGCAGTCGGGCGGCAGACCGGGCACGTAGCCCGTGTCGCTGACCACCACCTTCAGCTTGGCGTCTTCAAGGAGGTAGCTGGCATCGGAAAACGACTTGCGGCGCACATCTGGTATCATTATCTTCTCGCCGTGGTGCGTATAGATGTCAAGTCCGTATCTCACGCCGAGGCATACTGCCACGACCACAAGCGCCATGGCAATGAGATTGCCAAGGAGATAGCGGCTTGCGAGTTTGTGGAGGAATTCGAATGGCTTCATACTTCGTCTTTTCTTCGTTTTGTAAGTATGCAAAGATACGACTAACCGCGGAATATACAAAATATATGACTAAAAAACCTGAAAACTATTCCGTTTTTAATGTACGACATAAAGATATTATTTGTAATTTCGCCGTCAGTTACACTTATCCGCTTACATATTATATAAAGGACAGCATAGTTATGAAAGACATAAGATTATCAAGAAAAAAAATCATCATCTCGGTGCTCTTGCTCGTGGTGGTGGCTTTGGCTGGCGTCGTGGGATGGCAGCTCAAGCCTGCCTCTGCCGACGAGATGAAGCGCTGCATGCTCGTCGTGGAGCGCACGTCGTGGCAAGCCATCTGCGCCGACGGACACCCCATACTCTTCTTCGACAGCCTCAGCACGGACAACAAGCCGCACGGCGTGACTGCCTACCGCGACTCGGCGCTGCACCGTCATCACATGGCGGGCTGCTGGATAAACACGCTGCCTCTGCTGCCTTCTTGCAAGGGTCGAGTGGCGTGCGTTGACGTCACGCCGAAGAAGCACGGACGCATAACCGCCGACTCGCTCCTCGTCTTCTGCCAACGCTCCGTGAAGGACCAGCTCCGCACGCTGCAACAACAGCATGACGAACTGGCTTACTATCTGCGCGTGCATGGCGTGCAGGACAACGGCTATCAGCATATTGCGGGTATGGCTCAGTGGGTGAACAAGGAGTATGACGGCGTGAAGGCGGCGGAACGCATCATAGACAGCCTCATCGCCAAGAAGAACGTCAGGCTGACCATGAAGGACCAGAATCTTTACGTGGCTGTATATCGGGACGAGGCGGGCAAGCTGACCCGTCAGCCGATGACCGTCGTCAGCAACGGCAACGCCTCCTCGCCCACCGTCCTACAGACGAAGGACCAGCAGACACCGGACGGCGTATCGGCGATGACACGGATGCCGTGGAACCTCTCGCAGACAAGGAACGTCAGGGCTGTGGGATTCGGCGGATTGGGCGAGAACGGTCTGGCGTGCGACACGGTGTCGCCGCAGATTATCCCCGGAAGCATCCGCAAGGGACAGCACAATCTGCCCCGCATCCTTGCCAGCGACGGCAGCGCTGTGTTTACAGCGAAGGGATGGCCGCTCGGTCTGGTAAAGGGCAACCGCATAGTCCGCATTGACAGATAGTTGTTAGCATGGGAATATAGAAAAAGACAACAAGCAATCATGAATACCAAACACTCACACATATTCTTTTCACCCCTCATAGCATTGCTCCTCACGCTGCTCCTCGCTGCATGCCGCGACGTGCCTTACGACGGTCAGACGGTCCTGACCCGTGGCGGCATGACTTACCGTGGCGGCATCAGCAACGGCAAGTATGAGGGTTACGGACAGCTGAGCATCGGCGACAGCGTCATCTATGCAGGACAATGGCACATGGGCAAGCGCTCGGGCAAGGGTGTCTGCCACGACTCTTTAGGCCACCGCATCGTCGGAACGTGGCGGGCGGACACGCTGGTAAGCGGCACACGCACCGACTCGACGGGCACTTACTCGGGCACGATGAACCGCGACGCCATAGCTGACGGTTACGGCCTGTTCACGAGTCCGGAGAACAGCGTATATCTCGGCGACTGGGTGGACGGTAAGCGCACTGGCTTCGGCTTTGCGATGGCAAAGAACAAGCGCCTCAGAGTGGGCGAATGGCGGGCTGACCGCTATCTCGGAGAGCGTCTGGAATACACCACAGACCGCATCTACGGCATCGACATCTCACGCTTCCAGCACGACGTGGGACGACGCCACTACCCCATCGACTGGAGCAAGATTCGCATCACGCACCTCGGCACCATATCGAAGAAGCGCGTGAAGGGCACCGTGGACTACCCCATCTCCTTCTGCTACATCAAATCTACGGAGGGCACCTCCATACGCAACCGCTACTTCTCCGCCGACTATCTGGCTGCACGTGCGAAGGGCATCCCCTGCGGCGCTTACCACTTCTTCTCCACACGCACGCCGGCAGCGGCGCAAGCCCGCTTCTTCATAGCCAACTCGAAGTTCCGCAAGGGCGACCTGCCTCCCGTGCTCGACGTAGAGCCGACGCACGCTCAGATAAAGGCGATGGGTGGCGCGCAGGTGATGTTCAAGGCGATAAGGACTTGGCTGCGCATCGTAGGCAAACACACCGGCACACGCCCCGTCCTCTACATCTCGCAGGGCTTCGTCAACAGATATCTCTCCGAAGCTCCCGACCTGAAGCACGACTATAACGTATGGATAGCCCGCTACGGCGAATACAAGCCCGACATCAACCTCGTAATCTGGCAGCTATGCCCAGACGGAAGAGTGAAGGGCATCCACCCCGAAGTGGATATCAACGTCTTCAACGGTTACCGCCAGGAGTTTGAGGACTTCCTCAGAAAGGAGACTATCGGAGCAAGGTTTACATAGAAAAAGCCCTGTAATGACAAAAGCATTCTGTTCTGTTTAGTTGCTTTTATCATTACAGGGCTTATCTGATATACCTATATATTATCTCTCGTACACTCTGATGACGTTTCCGTCACATACTTTCTGTTCCGTCAGCTTCAGTCCGTCGGGCAGTTGCGGGGCGCGGGTGCCTCCTCCGACTGTGGCGCAGGCTGTCTCCACGCGTATCTCGTCCCAGCAGTCGGCAGCGATGAAGCGGCGCAGCGTCTCGGCTCCACCCTCCACGATGAGCGACTGGCACTTCTCTTCGTGCAGCCATTCCATGAGTTGCGGAATGACGGGACGGTCAAAGTCCATTCCTTCGAAGGCGGGACGGTTGCGGTCGAGGACGATTCGGCGCGGCGACGGACCCGACCAATGGCGCACGTCCAGTCGTGGCTGGTCGCGTTCGGCGGTCACTCTGCCCACCAGTATGGCGTCAGCCTCTGCGCGAAGCTTATGTACGAGCATGCGAGTATAGGACGTGGAGATGGCAAGCGGACGGAAGTGGTCGTCCATATATCCGTCTGCGGTCTGTGCCCATTTGAGAGTGACGAACGGGCGGCGCTTCTCGTTGAAGGTGATGAAGCGGCGGTTCAGCCTTCGGCATTCCTCCTCCAGCACGCCCACCGTCACTTCTATGCCGGCGTCACGCAACTTCTGTATGCCGCGTCCGTGCACCTTGGCGAAGGGATCCACGCATCCCACCACGCAGCGCTTCACGCCCTTTCTGACAATAAGGTCGGCACAGGGTGGCGTCTTGCCGTAATGCGAGCACGGCTCAAGGCTTACGTATATGGTGGCGTCCTTAAGCAGCGGCTCGTCCTCGGGACGGACAGAGGCAAAAGCGTTCACCTCGGCATGTCCCTCTCCGCAGCGTACATGATAGCCTTCGCCTATAATGCGTCCGTCGGCAGCCACTATCACGGCTCCCACCATCGGATTAGGCTTTGCGTTCTGTCGTCCGTTGCTTGCAAGCTGCAGGCAACGGCGCATATAAAGTTGGTCTGTCGTCATCATTCAGAGTTTTTATATTACGCTTCGATGAGCGTGCTGTCATCACCGGTCCATGCCTCGAAGTACGGCGGCTCGTCACGCAGCGAGATGTCGTCGTAAATGAACGGAGCCACGATGGTCTCCTTGCCGTCGGGCATCACCAGTCCCATCTTGCCGTCGCGCTGTGCGATGACGGGAAGCGAGCGGAGGTCGTCCACGTATACATACGGCGTGCGGAGGAAGTCGTAGTGAGCCGGCACGAGCACGTTGCCCTGATGGTCCTTGATGCCGAACTTGCCGTCCTCCTCATACACCTCGTGATACTGCTGATACTTCTCGCGCATGCGGTTCAGATAGAACACCATCTTGCGCTTGTTGTTCACCAGTTCCACGAGATACGAGAACGTGTCTGAATAATTTGCCATGGCTCGAGCCAGGACAATCTTGAAGTCGAGTCCGCTGAGCACCTTTCGGTTCAGGTCGATGTAGCGAGCAATCGCCTTTTCCTTCTCCACTACGGTGAGTGTGGCGAGCTGCTCCTCAAACTTCAGCATAATAGCCTTCGATCCCTTCATCGCCTTGATGTAGCGATGAATTTGGCGTGCCATCTCGTCGCAGACAAACTTGTCGATGCGTTCCATTTCGATGCTGTCGACGTAAGTGTCTTCAAAATTCTCTTGTGTTATCTTCTTTTCCATAGTGTTATCTTGGTTTAATCGGTTCGTACGATTTGGTTTCTGGTTATGATAATGCCAAAAGTACGACAAATAATTGGAATATCAAACAAAATGGAATGATTTTTATTGAAAGCAAAAATAGTTGAGAGTGGAGAATTGAGAGTTGAGAGTTATGATTTGCTTTTTTAATCATTCAAGATTAAGATTATAGCTACAATACAAATCATCGCTCTCAACTCTCAACTTTCCACTCTCAACTCAATTTACCAAGCGTTACTTCTGGTCAGTAATCTCTACGATGGGGTTGCCGAGGCATGCGGTCGGCATTTCCACGTGGAGCATAGAGCAGACGGTCGGGGCAGCGTCTGTCATGAAAGTCTTGCGGTTTGTGTAACCGTGCTTTACGTGCCATCCCATGAACACGAGAGGAATGTGTGTGTCGGCAGGTGTCCATGCTCCGTGCTGTGCGCCGAAGTCGTTCGGTCCTACTTTCCAGTCGAAGAAGCCCGGATGTGTTATTGCCATGATGTCGCCTGTGCGACCATAGTAATATCCGTTGATGATGCGCTCGCGCACCCACTCGGGTATAGGAGCATAGGCAGCCTTCTCGTAGTCAACCACCCACTGCAACGTGTGGTCCTTGCGAAGCTCTTTGATGGCAGCCGCCTTCACCTTCTCATAGCAGAGCTTGTTCTGATTGATGAGTTCGTGGTCCAGATAGAGGCTGGCGCCGATGGCGTCCTTGATGAACTTGCCTTCCACGCCGAACTGTGCGCAGAGAGCCGAGTTGACGTTCTTCAGAGTGGCAGCGCTGTCCCATCCGCCACCGGGCAGACGATGTGCCTTGGCTGTGTTGGGGTTGTGTGTGCCGCCGTGGTCAGCTGAAAGGAAGAGCAGGTAGTTGCCCTTGCCCACCTCAGCGTCGAGGGTGTTAAGGAAAGCGGTGAGGTCGCGGTCGAGAGTCATAAACACTTCCTCGTTCTCCTTACCCGGCGAGAACCATGTGCCGGTGCGGTGGCTGATGGCGTCCGTTGACGATACGCTGATGCAGAGCATGTCGCATCCGCCCTCTGTCTTACCCATCTGCTCGTTCTTCAGAGCAGCCTCTGCCATCTTGAATGTCAGCGTCACGCCGTCGGGATGAACCTTAGGGTCGTAACCCGGCTTCGGGCATTCCTTCTTGTCGAACTTCTTCACCCATTCCGGCAGTTCGTTCATATACCATGTGCTGGTGATAAATCCGCCCACTTCCTTGTCATACCAGTAGGCTGCGTTGGCAGAGTGACCTGCGGGCAGGATGGAAGCGCGGTCCTTCAGAGCCACACCGATGACTTTCGACTTGAAATTGGTGGCAATGCGGAGCTGGTCGCCGATGGTTGTGCTAAGCATGTTCTTGGGCGACATGTTGCCTGCCTTTGATGTTGTGCCTACGCCCTTCACGTTGGGGTCGTCGCAGCAGTAGATGCGCTTTCCGTCAAGATAGAAGTCGTTGCTGGCGATGCCGTGTGCAGAGGGAGCCGAACCGGTGTAGAGGCTGGAGTGTCCCACGGCGGTTACGGTGGGCACGTAGTTGATCATCTGGTTCTCGCAAGAGAATCCCTCGCGGAGCAGACGCTTCAGACCGCCGTCACCATACTTGTCCTGATAATAATAGAGATAGTCCCAACGCATCTGGTCGATGACGATTCCGACCACAAGACGCGGACGTTCCACTTGTGCCCATGCTGCAAAAGCCATGAAGCACATAAAGACTGACATTAAGATTTTCTTCATAGTCTTATTCTGATATTTAATGAGTTATGTAAGCAAAAGAAGAATTACATGTTGCAAAGGTAACAATAAAAAAAATCCCAAACAAAAGTCGTTTGGGATTTTAATGCTATTTTCATAAAACAGCGTATTCGAAAATAAATAATTCAAAATCCGGGCAGCGCCCGACGATTTAATAGTTTTCTGCCTTCAGCTCGAAGTATGCCTGCGGGTGCTTGCATACGGGGCACAGTTCGGGAGCCTTCTTGCCCACTACGATATGACCGCAGTTGCGGCACTGCCAGATGCAGTCGCCCTCACGTGAGAACACCACGCCGTCCTCCACGTTCTTGAGCAGCTTGCGATAACGCTCCTCGTGGTGCTTCTCGATTGCACCTACGCCGCGCATGGCAGCGGCAATCTCTGCGAATCCTTCCTCGTCAGCCTCGCGAGCCATGCGCTCGTACATGTCGGTCCACTCGAAGTTCTCGCCCTCGGCAGCTGCCTTGAGGTTAGAGATGGTGTCCTTGATGGCGCCGCCCTCAAGATACTTAAACCACATCTTGGCGTGCTCCTTCTCGTTCTGTGCAGTCTCCTCGAAGAGAGCTGCTATCTGCTCATAACCCTCCTTGCGTGCCTTAGAAGCGAAGAATGTATACTTATTGCGTGCCTGTGACTCACCGGCGAATGCCTCCTGGAGGTTGCGCTCGGTCTTAGTTCCTTTCAGTTCCTTCATAATGTATTGTCTTTTTTATTGTTAATGCTATGTTTGTTTCCTTTACGTTTGCAAAGATACACATAATTTTTGAAACCACCAAACAAAATTGTAATTATTACAAAATTATTTTACATACAGTCTTCATTCAGTATATCAATACAGCTGTCCACCGATACAATATTTGCATTCCTGACGCTCAATACTCCTCGTTCAGCGCACTAAGAAATCCTTGGTGCGAAATTCGTGAGTTTTGAGCGTGCAGCGATAACATGTTGTCACGCAGTTGATTATACGGCTAAGAAAAGAAGTGTGCAATGAATAAGGGAGCAAAACAAGCACAATAGGCATGCTATAGAGCCTCTTTTCCACTCTGATACAGTCTCTCTTGTCATACAAAACAGCCTCTTTTGCCTTCCAATAGCAGCTGTATTGGAAGGCAAAAGAGGCTGTCCTTATATATTATGGGGTTAACATCGAAGCAAAATAGCTCAAAAACGGCAAGCAAAATCTCTAAAACCGATTTTTATTTTGTAACATCTTTTTACCATTTGTGTGATATTTGCATGGGGCATAAAGAGCATGTTCTTTAGACAGGAAGACATGATTTATAGATGGTAGGCAGACAAACAGGAATTTATCAGCGAGGTAACTGTGTTAGGCAGGGCTTTGACAAAAACCTTTATCCACATGCCTTTTGTTGTCACACCCTACGGGTTCATGATACCGTTTGGCGAATGGGATTTACGAGAGCGTTGCTCTCGACACCCATCCTCCAAACGATATCATGAGTGATGCCGAAGCATCACTGTGCCAACAAAAGAAAAACAAAAAAAACACAAGGTTACACAGTGGCGGAGATCTCCGGTCTCCGGAGCAAGCAATAAGGTTAGTACAACAATAACATGCTATAGTGCTTATCTTACAATAACTAATGAATTATATCTGATATGATGCTGAATGTGGTCAAAACTAAAAAAATTGCGAGAAAAGACAAATTGTAGGAGCTGCGGGCATTAGCTTTGTCAATCATTGACTTAGCTCAAATACTTACTTTTGACTCCTCTACTATAATCCTGATGTTTTGTATGTTTGATTATATACTATTTCATCAGGATACCCTGTTTGTGTTTTTCTTTGTTTTTTCCGATTATGGGCGCGTGCTGTGCACAAATAAAAGGCTTTACATTAGGTTGTCGAGAACTGGTTCTCGACAACCTAATGTAAAGCCTTTTATTTAAATCCGATAGGATTTGCGCCCATAAACGGACTGTGGATAAAGGTTTTTGTTAAAGCCCTGCCTACCGCAGCAAACTCACCGATAAACTGCAATTTATATTCTCTTCGTCTTCTCCTCCAGCCATTTCTTCTCCTCATCATCCAGCATCGGCGAGAGACGCTCGTAGACCATCTGGTGGTAAGCGTTGAGGCACTGGCGTTCCTCTTCTGTCAGCATGGAGGTGATGATTGGGGCTGTGTCGATGGGGCAGAGAGTGAGAGGCTCGAAGCGGAGGAAACGTCCGAACTCGGTGGTGACGTAGGGCACCACGAGGAGCGTGTTCTCTATGCGCACGCCGAACTTGCCGGCAAGATAGAGTCCCGGTTCGTCCGTCACCGTCATTCCCTCCACCATCGGAGCCGGGCGATATTCCTGACGAATCTGGTGAGGACCCTCATGTACGCTGAGGTATGAACCCACTCCATGACCCGTGCCGTGCATGAAGTTCATGCCTTCGCGCCACATTGCCGTGCGGGCTACGGCGTCGAGCTGCGTGCCCGAAGCCGAACGGGGGAAGCAGAGGTTCTGAAGGGCGAGATGACCTTTCAGTACGAGAGTGTAGACGCGGCGCTGAAGGTCAGTAACCGGACCGAGCTGAATGGTACGCGTTATGTCCGTTGTGCCGTCCTGATATTGCGCTCCGCTGTCGAGGAGGAGGAATCCCTCAGGGCGCAGCGCCACGTCGCTCTCCGGCGTAGGCTCGTAATGCACTATTGCGCCGTGCGCCTCATATCCGGCTATGGTGTCGAACGAGATGTCGCGGAAGAGCGCCTGCTCACGACGCAGATCCTCCAGCTTGCTGCTGACCGAAAGTTCCGTTTCGCCACCTGCCGGAACCGCCTGCTCCAGCCACTTGAGGAAACGCACCATTGCCACGCCGTCACGCTCCATGGCATGACGGAATCCATTGCGCTCCGTCTCGTTCTTCACAGCCTTCATGGCAGGGACGGGCGACGGGGCGAAGACGGGATTGAAGTTGCCGCGTGCCTTGGCAAGCGTGCAGTTCACCGTAGCAGGATCGATGAGGAGCGTGTATGCGTCATAGCTGTTGAGGCCCTCGATGATGTTGTCATAATCGTCCACCATCACACCCTGCTCTCTGAGATACGCCATCACCTCCACGGACAGCTTGTCGTCCTTGACGTAGAGCACTGCCGTTTCCTCGGCGATGATGAGCCAAGCCACGAACACGGGAGTGCAATGCACGTCGGTGCCGCGGAGGTTAAGAGTCCAGGCGATGTCGTCAAGCTGTGTGAGGAGCATGCCGGACGCGCCCTTGCGGAGCAGTTCGTGACGGATGCGTGAGAGCTTGTCGGCAGCAGTCTCGCCAGCATACTTGAGTGGCTGTATCTCCACGGGATTGAGCGGTACGGAAGGACGGTCGGTCCATATACGCGAGAGTATGTCGAGGTTGGTGCGCAGGCAGATTCCTCCGTTGTGCTTCAGCTCGTCCTTCAGCGCTTCAGCCTCGCCGAGCGAGATGCACATACCGTCGACGCCCACCTCCTTGTCGTCAGCGTCCTCAGTCTGCAAACCTATCCATTCCGCAATGCTCGGCGTGCCCTCCACGCGCTCACGCATCAGCGTAAACTCGGTGCCGTCAAGCTGTTCCTCGGCAGCGAGGAAGTAGCGCGAGTCGGTCCATAGCGCTGCGCCATGAAGTGTCACCACTGCCGTTCCTGCACTTCCGTCGAAGCCAGAAATCCACTTTCTGCCCTCCCATCTCTCGGGTACGTATTCGCTCATGTGTGGGTCGGCACTGGGGAAGATAAACGCTGAGAGATGCTCGCGGCGCATCTCCTCACGCAACTGCTGGAGTCGCGTCTCTATGGTCTTGTTGTCAGGTCTCATAGTATAATAATGTGTATTAGTCGTACATGTTAACTTCCGAGCCATTGTCGGATGCCACAAATTTACAAAAGATTCCGCTATGAAAGGATAAAAGCGGCAGAAAGTTTCGCTCCAAGAAGGTTTATCCGAGAATTTGATAATATTGATAGGCAGGGCTTTAACAAAAACCTTTCTCCACATGCCGCTTATGGGCGCAAATCCTATCGGATTTAAATAAAAGGCTTTACATTAGGTCTTACGAGAACCATGTTCTCGACAACCTAACATAAAGCCTTTTATTTGTGCACAGCACACGCCCATAAGCGGAAAAACATATAAAAACACAAGGATGCAAGTAGAGAGTCAAAATAGGAAAAGGCAAGAATGCCCGCAGCTCCTACGATTTGACTTGTTAATCACAGGATTAAAGTTTGTGTTTTGAACGGTTTTTCCGTTTGTGCTTTTCGAGAGAGGCGAAAGCCTCTCATTCATTTATGGTATATATGGGCGTGAGAACTTGTTCTCATAAGACCATATATACCATAAAGGAATTGCCGAAGGCTCGAAAAGCATAAGCGGACTGTGGAGTAAGGTTTTTGTCAAAGCCCTGCCTGACACTAACCTAAAATAAAGCCAAAAAGGTGCTAACAATGCGTAACGGATTTTGCGTTTTACTGCTGATTGGCTATCTTTGCGTTATGAAAAAGCTGTTCACAACCATATATATATCGCTTCTTTGCCTTGACTGCATGGCACAACGTCAGACTGTCGTGGCGGACATGGACACACGACTGCCCATCGCTGGAGCTGTGGTCAGCACCGCAGGAGGCAAACGCCTTACCACGGACTATACGGGACGCTTCGGTTCGGCGCTGCCCATCAAGAGCGCCACCATCTCGAAGAAGCACTACATGCAGCGACGCGTGTCGGACACAGAGCTTCGCCAGGACACCATCTTCCTCATTCCGCAGGAGGTGGTGCTCAACGACGTGGTGGTGACGGCGCCCGGATTCAGCTTCAATACGCAGAAGGCGCTGCGAAGCGTAAAGGAGAACGCTGCTCTGCCCAATCCTGCGCAGGGATTCAATCTGCTCGGCATTGTGCAGATGCTCGTGCCTACGAAGAAGGCGAAGAGTGCGGAGAGGTGTGAGAAGATAAAGAAAATACTGGACAGATATTGACTGGAATGTCAACGAATAACATTGCAAAAACAAAATCAACAACCTAAAAGAAAATGATTATCATTAAAGCCCAACCCCAACATTGCGAAGACATCGCACGACTTATCATGACCGCCATGACCGATGAATGCTGCCAGAACATTGCCGGCGAAAAACACAACATCGACGATTTCCATAAGATGATGCTCGAGCTGGTCCGCATGGACGACTCGCAGTATAGCTGGCGAAACGCTTTCGTGGCTGTGGACGAGAAAGCCACGGACGGCGACATTGACAAGGCTCCGGTGGCTGGAGCCATCGTGGGATATGACGGCAAGGACCTTCATCGTCTGCGTCTGCGCTTCCAGGAGGCTGCAAAGAAGCACCTTGAGATGGACTATTCGCAGATGGACGACGAGACGCAGGAGGGCGAGTTCTATCTTGACTCACTCGCCGTATACAGCGCATACCGCCGTAAGGGCATCGCCTCGATGCTGTTGGACCGCATGATACGGCATGCCGCCAGCCTTAATCTCCCCGCCGCTCTGCTCGTGGACAAGAATAATCCTAACGCAGAACGCCTCTACACCTCGTTAGGATTCAGATATAAGAACGACGCAATGTGGGGAGGACACGAGATGAAGCACCTTGTAGTTGAGAGTTGAATGAAAGTTGAGAGTTGAGAATTGAGAGTTGAGAGTTGAGAGTTATGATTACCTTTTTTTCATCAATCACAAATACGAATCGTCGCTCAGCTTTGCTGCATGCCTTAGCAATAACTCCCAACTCTCAACTAATCATAACTCTCAACTTTCAACTCTCAACTCTCAACTTTATATAAACTCGTTGCCCTTCTTTATCTGTATGTCGTTGACAATACGGCGAATGTCTGCAGACGAGTCTTCCTTCTTTCCGATGAAGAGCACGTTGCCTTCCTCGGCTATTATATAACCGTCCAGATTGCTGATGACAGCCAGTCTGCCCTTCGGCAGCTTGATGATGTTGCCGTGCGCATTGTCGAGCACCACGTCCGTGTCGACAGCCACGTTGTCGCCCTCACCCTTGCTCAGTGCCTCGTACATGCTGTGCCATGTGCCAAGGTCAGCCCATCCGAAGTCGCAGCGCATCACGCAGACGTTGTCTGAACGCTCAAGCACGCCGAAGTCGATAGAGAGGTTTGGATAAGACGGGAAGTTCTTCTTTACGTACTTGTTCTCCTCCACATAGTCGTACTCGGGATGCTCGGCGTCGAAGGTGCGCAGTACGGAGGGCACCAGCTTGTAGAGCGTGTCGAGAGCGCAACGCGCATTGGCGAGGAACATACCGGTGTTCCAGTAGAACTCGCCCATCTCCATGAACATACGTGCAAACTCGCGCTCCGGCTTCTCCGTGAACGACTTCACCTTATGCACACCCTCCTGACATTCCTCGCCAAGCTGTATGTATCCGTATCCCGGTTCGGGACGCGTAGGCTTGACGCCCATGGTGAGCATATAGTCGTTGGCAGCCACAAATTCGAAGGCGCGTTCAAGGCAAGCCTCAAACCGGTCTTCCCCCACAATCGTAAGGTCAGAAGGCGTGACGAGGATGCGTGCGTCACGGCACTTGTTGAAGATGCGGTGCGAAGCCCATATCATGCTCGGTGCCGTGCCGCGGTGGATAGGTTCGGAGAGTAACCGCTCGTCCGTCAGTTCGGGCAACTGCTCGCGAACAATGCTCTCGTAGTCCTCATTAGTGACCACGTATATATTTTCTTTTGGCAGCAGGCGTGCAAAACGATCATAGGTGTACTGCAGCAATGTACGACCCATTCCGAAGAAGTCGATGAACTGCTTGGGCCACTGATCGCGTGAGCAAGGCCACAGACGACGTCCCTTGCCGCCGGCAAGTATGACGCAGTAGTTAAGGTTTTGTTCTTTCATGCCATTATCATTTAATGTTCTTTCTTTGTGTGCTGTCCGCCATAAAGTCAGAATTAAATAGCGGATGCTATTTATATAACGAGGTTATTGTAAGGTTATTATTTTTTTAAAGCCTATTTATCCTTATTGAACAATTATTATGATTTAAAGGAATAATTTCGTCACAAAAGTCTTGCACAACCCAAATATTTGTTATACCTTTGCAGACGCAAAACGCCAATGCCCAGATGGCGGAATCGGTAGACGCGCTGGTCTCAAACACCAGTGGGGCAACCCATCCCGGTTCGAGCCCGGGTCTGGGTACTAAAAAAGGAGAGAAGTTCGCTTCTCTCCTTTTTTATTTGCTACAACTCTTGTCAGACGTATTTCGGCTCACCCAAGAAATTCATGGGTGAGTCTTTTACATATCCTTCATTGACAGTCCGATGAGTTTCACCTCTTTGTATTTGGCAAATTCGCGGCGTATGGTCTCGAACTTTTCTTTCAGGACATGCTCCTTATATCTCTCTGGATTGCGCTTCACCTCAGCCACAAGAGCCGTACGGTCTATGTCGTTTAGGGCGATGAGGTCTATCTCGTTGTTGCCTTGACGATCCCAATAATTGCCGACTACCGTTACGCGTTCCTCCTCTGCTATGCGCTGACGGAAGTACTGCTCAAGCACCAAGCCGGTATAGTCACAATAGTCGCGCTGTACGATTTCGAGCAACAGGTCGTTTCGCTCCATCTCTATGATGTTCTGGTTGGGCAGTATGAAGCGAAACCAGAAACGAAAGAAACAGTCGTCCATAGTCCAGCGGATATTTCGGTTGCCAGGCTTGCTGAACATCGGCAGCAGACGGTTTATGTAGTTGTAGTCCTCATGGAGATTCTTCAGGTACGTGCCGGTATTCTTGCCGATGATATTGTCTATCTGATTCTGCACGGTCATGCCTCCTGCAATCAGCTGCAGTATGCTGAGATAATTGGAATAGTCTCTGCCAAACTCTGCCATTATCAGCTCTATGCCTTCGCTGAGGAAGGGGCTGCCCGTGGCTGTCACCCATTCGAGCATCTGGTCCTTGGTGGTCGCTCCTGCATCCATCAACTGACCGATATACTTTGCCACACCACCGGTGAGCATATACAGACACAGCAAGTCCTCTGATGTGTAGTCAGGATTGTAGTCGCGCAATATCTCCTTTATGACAGCAATGCGGAACGGACGCAACCGTATCTCACAGTCCTTGCGACCGTAAAGCGGCTCGTCGTCGTTATCGAAAATCTTGTGCATCATGCTGAAGATGCTGCCGCAGGCTATAAGATTCACGTGGGTGGACGTATGATAACGGTCCCATATATCCTGTATGTGGCTGGGAATGGCAGGATTGACCTTCAGCAAATTCTGAAACTCGTCAAGCACAAGAGTGAAGTGATTGTCGCGACCGTACTGCATCAATGTCTCGAAAAACTGTGCGAACGATTCCATACGACCATATATCTGCAGTCCGAGAGCTTCTGCCGCCATACGCTGAAACTTCTCGACAAGCACATGCTCATTGTCCTTCGATACATACAGATAAAGCATACGCTGCTCTTTCTGGGTACGCAGCAACAAGGCTGTCTTGCCGATACGCCGTCTGCCCATCATCACAGTGAAGAACGACTTCTGTTCGCTCTTCTCCCAATTGCGTCGTAATATCTGCAGTTCTTTTTCTCTGTCGTAAAACTTCATAAGCAAAGTGTATTTTAATTTAACCGCCATTAATTTAATGGCCATTACAATAGTAAGAACAAACGCAAAGATAGTGATTTTTATATAACGAATAAAGGATTTCGGTAAGTTTTTAAACGGAGGCGAAACTCGCCGACAACGAAAAGAGCGCCAGCGTTGCTTTCGCAACACTGACGCTCTTGATTGTTATAGCCGGTCCTAGAAGCCGGCTAATAAAAGGGATGAGCTTATCGCTTCAGGTTCGGGTTACGCTCTGCCTCTGTAGGAGGATAGATGTGATAGACAGACTTGTCGCCTCTCCATGCACCCTTAGCCTGCATGTTCTCAGGAAGAACGAGGTCCTGCTTGAGAGTGTACTCGAAGGGATTGCCCTTTGCGTCAACAGAGTGTGTAAGAGTGCCGGCGGGAACGAGGACGTCGCTCTGAGGACCAACGCGGTAATCGAACACTTCCTTCAGACGGTTCATACGGAACTCGTCCTCACGGCAGGTTACCATACCGAGTACGTTACCAGCCACCTCATATCTGTGCTCGTTGTAAGCAGCCTCAGCAAGCTGGTCGTTAGACATACCGTCGATGGCTGTCACGGCAGCAGCGTCGCTGTAAGCACGTGAACGAACCTGCTTGAGAGCCTCCTTAGCCTCAGCGATGTACTTGCCTGAACGTGCCGAAGCCTCAGCAAACCAACAGAGCACCTCTGCATAGCGGATGAGCTGGTGGCGCTTGCCAAGAGTCATGCCGGCATAGATAGGCTTGGTGCAGTCGAAGTCGATTTTCTGAGCAGCACCCTTGTCGTCAGCATTCACTGAGAAGCCGGTGAACATCGGACGGTAGTCAGAGAATACGGCATTGGTCTTGTCCTTTCCGTCTTCACCCTTCACCTTGTAGTAAGGCTCGCCGTCAACAGTTGCCCACCAGTCTACGTTGTTGCCGTTGCTTGTGAGATATGTCTTAGCGTAAACAGCATCCTTACGGGGACCTGCGGGATACTTAGACCAGAAGTAGCGCTCGGCGAGGAAGTCGCCCCAGCCACCCCAAGGCAGCGAACAGGGAACGTGGCAGCAAGTGAGCTGTGAGTCGTCCCATCCCCAGCTACCGGTGTTGGCGTTATAGTAGATGCCGAGGATGCACTCGTTGTGATTGTCCTCACCATAGCTGTAAACCTTGTTCCAGTCTGTGAGCAATGTCTGTACGTTGCGTGCCTTTACAGCATCGACAACTTCCTTGGCCTTGTCAGCAGCGAGAGCATAATACTCTGTCTTGTTGAGCGGATAGCCAGCCATTGACATGTATACTGCAGAGAGCATTGACTTGACAGCCTGAGACGTTACGAAGACGTTGGCATCGCCGATAGCCTTAGGAGCAGAATACTTCTCCGGCAGATTGCACTCCTCAGCTGCCTTGAGGTCCTTCACGATGTAGTTGAAGATTTCCTCTACAGTGGCGCAGGGAATTGCGTCAGTGTTGTTCTTGAGGTCTACAGAGATGACCTCCTCAGGAGAGATGGGCACCTGACCCCATGTACGTACGAGTCCGTAGTAAGCGTAAGCACGCCAGAAGTAAGCCTGACCAAGCTGCTCGCCCTGTTCTGACTTGTCTGCCTTCATAAAGTTGGCGCAGTCGATGACGTAGTTAGATGCCTTGATGATGTTGTAGTACCAGCTCCAGAGGTCGTTGACACCCTTCAGGTCTGTCGGGTCCTCGAAGACGTCTGCAGCAAGATATGCAGCCTTGTTAGAGCCAGTGGTTGACGTTACGTCATCACCCATACACTGTACGATCATAGTGTTGGAGTTGCACTGAAAGCCCTGTATATTCGAATACAATGAGTTAACGGCAAGGTCGAGGTCGGCCTTTGTCTTGAACAGCGTCTCGTTGGTCAGCTGTCCCTTGGGGTCCTCTGTGAGGAAGTCGCTACATGATGTAGTGAGCAACATTGAAGCTGCAAGGACGCAGCCTGATAATATATTAATTTTCATGACTTATGTTTCCTTTAATTGGTTAGAAGTTGAATCGTGCACCGAAGGTGAATGTTCTCGGAGTCGGGTAAGTACCGCAGTCGATACCGCCAGTTGCGTCGCCGTCACCATTGTAGCCGGCAGGGTTAGATCCCTTGTAGTTGGTAATGGTGAAGAGGTTCTGGACGCTGAAGCTCAGACGGATGTCTGCAAACTTGGTCATGCTCTTCGGCAACTCATAAGCCAATGTGATGTTCTCGCAGCGGAAGTAGTTGGCGTTCTCCACCCACTTAGACGAAGCACCGATGTAGTTGTTGTTGGCAACTGTCGGATTAGGCATTGTCTTGCCGATCTCGCTGAGGAAGTCAGCATCGGTGAACATACGTGAGTTGCCGATCATTGAGTTCATAGCGAAGCGGAGGGCGTTGAGACGCTGTACGCCGAATGCAGAGTTAAAGAATGCATTGAGGCTCCAGTTCTTGTATGACAAGGTGTTGTTCCATCCGAGTGTGAAGTCAGGTGTTGACTTGCCGAGAACCTTGCGGTCTGATTCCTTCGGGTCTCTTACAGCTACGCGCTCACCAGCCTCGTTAGTTGACCAGTATGTGTCGTAGCCTTCCTTGTCGATGCCAGCCCACTCCTGTCCGAAGAACGAACCGAGTGCCTCGCCTTCCTTGATGATACATGGATCAACCACTACAGACTGGAAGCTACCAGTGTGGATAACCGGCTGTTTTTCAGTAAGCTTCTTCACCTCGTTCTTCAGGTATGTACCGTTGATAGAGGTCTGCCACTGGAAGTCCTTTGTCTCGATGATGCGGGCGTTGAGCGTGATGTCAAGACCATGGTTGGCAACCTTACCGAGGTTAGCCATATAGGTGAAGCCACCGAGTGCGTTAGATGTTGTTGTGGAAAGGAGGGCGTCGCTTGTCTGCTTGTTGAAGTAGTCGACACTCAGCTCCAAGCGGTTGTTGAAGAAACCGAGGTCAACACCAAGGTCGAACTGCTTGGTCTTCTCCCACTTGATATCAGGAGTGGCAATTCTGTCGAGCTTGTAACCTACTGACGGAGTGTTTGTTCCGTAGTATGTGTCTGTTGCAGAAAGCAAAGCGAGTGTTGAGTACGGAGCGATGTCTTGATTACCGATAACACCATAGCTTGCACGGATCTTCAAGTTGCTGAGGAGGTCGCGTGTGCTCTCCATGAACTTCTCGTTGGTAACAGTCCATGCACCTGCAATAGAGGGGAAGTAGCCCCACTTGTTGTTGGTGAAGCGGCTTGAGCCGTCGGCACGGAACGTACCGGTAAGCATATACTTATCAGCGAAGTTGTACATTACACGACCTACACCTGAGAGAAGTGCCCACTCAGAGAAGCCGTTGTTGGCCTTCTGTGTACGGGCGTTCTGAACATTCCACCATCCTACGTTCTCTGTAACGAGGTTGAGACCGGTGATGCCCATATTGGTAGAGGTGCTCTTTGTAGCCTCCCATACGCCTGTAGCTGTAAGGTGATGGTCGCCCCAAGAGTTGGTGTATGTAAGGTTGTTGGTAGACTGGAGCAATGTGCGCTGTGAGTTGCTGTTGCCCATGTTCACCTGACCCGTACGCGACACCTTGCCGGAAGAAAGGCTGTAAGATGTATTATTCATATAGTCAACACCGTTGCTTGTTGTGAATGTCAAGCCGGGGAGGATGTTGAACTGGAGGTCGATGTGACCGTTGAATACGTCGTGACGGCGCTCGCTCTGGTTGCCTACGAGCATACCGTATGCGTTAGGCTCGATGGTACAGTACTGGTCCTGAGCATAATTGCCGTTCTTGTCGTACATGTTCATCGCGGGAGATGAGTTGAAGGCAATCCACAACGGGTTGCTGGTGGTGCCGGGGAGGCTGGCTACACCCTTGCCTACGCCACGAGAAGCGTTAACGTCAACAGTGACATTAAGCCACTTGTTAAGCTGAGTCTTGACGTTTGCCTTTGCTGAATAACGCTCGTACTGGCTGCCTTCGAGTGTACCCTCGTTCTTCATATAGTTACCTGAAACGTATGCCTGCATACCGTCGGTACCCTTTGTGAAGACGAGCTTATAGTTCTGTGTCTGACCTGTGCGGAACATTGTGTCCACCCAGTCAACGCCGGGATTTGTGCCGTCAAGGAATTCCTTGACTTCGTTCTCTGTCTTTCCTGCATAGTCGACAAGAGCCTGAGCATAAGCCTTTGTGCTCATCATCTTAGGCAGCTTGGTGGCCTTAGAGAAGCCGTAAGAAGCATCGAAGGTGATACGGCTCTCGCCCTTGCGACCTGTCTTTGTGGTAACAATAACTACACCGTTAGCACCACGCGAACCGTAGATGGCTGTAGAAGAAGCGTCCTTCAACACCTGCATGCTCTGGATGTCCTCAGGATTGATGCCGTCAAGACCTGACTCGCGAACCATACCGTCAACGATATACAACGGGTCGTTGCTCTTTGTGATAGAGTTAGATCCACGTACACGGATCTTTACAGAACCGCCGGGAATACCGTCTGACACTACGTTCACACCAGCCATACGGCCGTTGAGAGCGTCAGAAGCCTGTGTGATAGGCTGGTCCTTGAACGCCTTGTTGTCCATTACGGCTACCGAACCTGCGAGGTCGGCCTTCTTTACGGTACCGTAACCGATAACTACGACGTCGTTGAGAAGCTCAGCATCCTCAGAAAGAGTAACTGTAACGGCATTGCGACCGTTGACAGACACTTCCTGCGACTTGTAGCCTACGTATGAAATAAGGAGGGTGGATTTGGGAGAAACGCGGAGGGTGAAGTTACCATCCACATCGGTAACGGCTCCGTTACCTTTGTTGCCCTTCTCTACGACGCTAACGCCGATAAGGGGTTCACCGTTGGAATCGACCACGCGACCAGAGATCTGGTTATTCTGCTGGGTCAGGTTGGTTGAGTAAACAGAACGTGCGAGTTCGTTGGCTGCTGATGCGTTAGTGGCACAAAGCAACAAACCCACAGCAAACGAAGCCACCATGCTTTTCGTCAAAGGAAAGCTGGGGGGGCACTTCTTTACATTTTCCATAATCTGTAGTTTTGTTTTAGGTATAATATAGGTTTAAGTATAATCTCTCTTAGGTTGTAATGTATTGGCAACACTTTTTAGATTGCGGTGCAAATGTAATACATTTTTACAAAACTACAAAACTTATATGAATATTTTTAAAAAAAATAAAAACAAAGCGCCCTGAAAAGGCTTTGGCATGCTTTTATGATGCCTTCACCTTTTCAGGGCGCTTCTTTAAGCTATGATATATTATGCGTTATATATCGTGTATGTCATGTATGTGGGTCTGATTAGTCCTCAGACTTGTTCTGCTGTGAGTAGTCAGTGACGTTCTTGCGGTTGGCCTGGATGCGATCGTACTCTTCCTTCGAACCGACAATAATCTTATCCCACTGACGCAGACCAGTACCTGCGGGGATGAGGTGACCGGAGATAACGTTCTCCTTCATTCCCTCGAGGTAGTCTACCTTTCCGCGGATGGCAGCCTCGTTGAGCACCTTTGTGGTCTCCTGGAACGAAGCAGCCGAGATGAAGCTCTTGGTCTGGAGAGCGGCGCGAGTGATACCCTGCAGAATCTGTGTAGATGTTGCGGGGATGGTGTCGCGAACCTGAACCAGACGGAGGTCACGGCGCTTGAGGCTTGAGTTCTCGTCACGAAGCTTGCGGGCTGAGACAATCTGTCCTACCTTGAGGACGTCAGAGTCGCCGGCGTCGGTGACGTACTTCTTGCCCCAGATGCGGTCGTTCTCCTCAGCGAAGTCGAGCTTGTCAACCATCTCCTGCTCGAGGAATGTGGTATCACCCGGCTCGTCAATCTGAACCTTACGCATCATCTGGCGGACGATAATCTCGAAGTGCTTGTCGTTGATCTTCACACCCTGGAGACGGTAAACGTCCTGAACCTCGTTAACGATATACTCCTGTACGGCTGTGGGGCCCTTGATGGCGAGGATGTCGCCCGGAGTGATGCTACCGTCAGAAAGCGGAGTTCCGGCACGAACGGCGTCGTGCTCCTGAACGAGGATCTGCTTAGAGAGCGATACGAGGTACTTGCGCTGGTCGCCAGTCTTAGATGTAACGATAATCTCGCGGTTGCCACGCTTAACCTTACCCATTGTAACCTCACCGTCGATTTCTGATACGACTGCAGGGTTAGACGGGTTACGAGCCTCGAAGAGCTCTGTTACTCGAGGCAGACCACCGGTGATATCGCCTGCAGAACCTGCAGCACGCGGAATCTTCACAAGAGTCATACCGGTCTTGACGGTCTGACCGTCCTCACAGACTACGTGTCCACCCACCGGGAAGTTGTATGTACCGATAATCTCGCCGTTTCTGTCGAGGATGTCGCAGGTCGGAACCTTCGACTTGTCCTTCGAGTCGGTGATGATCTTCTCGGTAAGACCTGTTGCTTCGTCGGTATCGGCACGGAAGGTAACGCCCTCAATAACATCGTTGAAGCGGAGCGTACCTGCATACTCTGTAACGATGACAGCGTTGAACGGGTCCCACTTGGCAATGAGGTCGCCCTTCTTGACCACGTCGCCCTCCTTGAAGTAGAGTGACGAACCGTAAGGAACGTTGACCGTTGCAAGTGCTATGTCTGTATTCGGGTCGACAAACTGAAGCTCGGTAAGACGGCTGACAACCATGTGGCAGTCGACGTCCTTCTCGCCATTGTTCTCGACGAACGGAACAACACGAAGATCCTCGAACTTAAGCTTGCAGTCGTTCTTGGCAACGATGGACGCGTTGGCGGCAGCGTTACCTGCCACACCACCGGCGTGGAACGTACGGAGAGTAAGCTGTGTACCCGGCTCACCGATGGCCTGTGCAGCGATAACGCCGACAGCCTCGCCAAGCTGAACCATGCGCTGTGTGGCAAGGTTGCGACCGTAACACTTCATGCAGACACCCTTCTTGCTCTCGCAGGTGAGCACTGAACGAATCTCGACGCTCTCGATCGGAGAGTTCTCGATGGCCTTTGCCTTAGCCTCTGTGATTTCCTCACCGGCTGAAACAAGTACCTCGCCTGTGGTAGGATCAACGACGTCGTGTACTGAAACACGACCGATGATGCGCTCTGAGAGTGAAGAGATAACCTCGTCACCGTTCTTGAGAGCGGTGCAGACAAGACCACGGAGTGTGCCGCAGTCCTCCTCTGAGATAATAACGTCGTGCGATACGTCGACAAGACGACGTGTAAGGTAACCGGCGTCGGCAGTCTTCATAGCGGTATCGGCAAGACCCTTACGGGCACCGTGCGAAGCGATGAAGTACTCGAGCACTGACATACCTTCCTTGAAGTTAGAGATAATCGGGTTCTCGATAATCTGGTGTCCCTCTGCACCTGCCTTCATAGGCTTGGCCATAAGACCACGCATACCTGACAGCTGCTTGATCTGGTCCTTAGAACCACGGGCACCGGAGTCGAGCATCATGAATACGGCGTTGAAGCCCTGGTCTGCCTCGGTCATCTCCTTCATAAGGATGTTGGCGAGGTCGTTGTTGACGTGGGTCCAAGTATCGATCACCTGGTTGTAACGCTCGTTCTCAGTGATGAAGCCCATGTTATAGTTGTCCTGGATGGCGCGAACATCTGCAGCACCGCGCTCCACGATACTCTTCTTTTCTGGCGGGATGATGATGTCGTCAAGGTTGAACGAAAGACCAGCCACGTAAGCCATGCGGTAACCGAGGTTCTTGATACCGTCGAGGAACTCGCAGGCACGTGCCATACCTACAGCCTTGATAACGTCAGAGATAAGTCCGCGCAAGGTCTTCTTAGAGATGACATCGTTGAAGAAACCTACCTCCTCAGGGATAATCTGATTGACGATTACACGTCCTACAGATGTCTCGATCATACGCTTCTGGGGCTTGCCGTCAACGAGGTCGTTAACGATAACCTTTACCTGAGCGTGGAGATCACACTTGCCTTCGTTGTGTGCGATGAGGGCTTCCTCGTCGCCGTAGAATGTCAGACCCTCGCCCTTTGCGCCCGGACGGATCTTTGTGATATAGTAAAGACCGAGCACCATATCCTGAGACGGCACGGTGATAGGAGCACCGTTGGCAGGGTTCAGGATGTTATGGCTCTGGAGCATCAATATCTGTGCCTCAAGTACAGCCTCGTTGCTGAGCGGGAGGTGAACAGCCATCTGGTCACCGTCGAAGTCGGCGTTGAACGCAGTACATGCAAGCGGGTGGAGCTGGATGGCTTTACCCTCGATAAGCTTCGGCTGGAACGCCTGGATACCGAGACGGTGAAGTGTCGGGGCACGGTTGAGCATGACGGGATGACCCTTCATCACGTTCTCGAGGATGTCCCAGATAACCGGCTCACGGCGGTCAACGATCTTCTTGGCGCTCTTTACAGTCTTCACGATGCCGCGCTCGATGAGCTTGCGGATGATGAACGGCTTGTAAAGCTCGGCTGCCATAAGCTTCGGCAGACCGCACTCACCCATCTTGAGCTCAGGACCAACGACGATAACCGAACGTGCTGAATAGTCGACACGCTTACCGAGAAGGTTCTGACGGAAACGTCCCTGCTTACCCTTGAGCGAGTCAGAGAGCGACTTGAGAGGACGGTTAGCGTCACTCTTTACGGCACTCGACTTGCGAGAGTTGTCGAAGAGACTGTCCACAGCCTCCTGGAGCATACGCTTCTCATTACGGAGAATCACCTCAGGAGCCTTGATCTCAACGAGGCGCTTCAAGCGGTTGTTACGTATGATGACACGACGATAGAGGTCGTTGAGGTCGGAAGTGGCGAAACGTCCACCGTCCAGAGGAACGAGAGGACGAAGCTCCGGCGGTGTTACGGGAATGATCTTCATGATCATCCACTCAGGACGGTTGACGTCCTTGCTGCCGCGGAATGCCTCTACCACCTGAAGGCGCTTCAAAGCCTCAGTCTTACGCTGCTGTGACGAGTCGTTGTTGGCACGCTCGCGAAGCTCGTAAGAGAGTGAGTCGAGGTCGAGATTGGCGAGGAGGTCGTAAATGGCCTCCGCACCCATCTTTGCAATGAACTTGTTAGCATCGCTGTCGTCGAGAGCGTCGTTGGCAGCGCCCAGCTTGTTGTCGATGATGTCGATGTACTCATCCTCTGAGAGGAGGTCCATCTTGTGTGAGCCGAGCAGCTCAATACCATCCTGATCGGTACGTCCCTCAAGAGCACCCGGCTGGATAACTACATACTTCTCATAGTAGATAACCTGGTCGAGCTTCTTGGTCGGCATTCCGAGAAGGTAGCCGATCTTATTAGGCAGAGAACGGAAATACCAGATGTGTGCCACCGGCACTACCAGCTCGATATGACCGCTGCGCTCGCGGCGCACCTTCTTCTCTGTTACCTCCACACCACAACGGTCGCAGACGATGCCCTTGTAACGGATGCGCTTGTACTTTCCGCAGGCGCACTCATAGTCGCGTGTCGGACCGAAAATGCGCTCGCAGAAGAGACCGTCGCGCTCCGGCTTGTAGGTGCGGTAGTTGATGGTCTCCGGCTTTGTCACCTCGCCGTACGAGTTCTCCAGAATCTCCTCGGGAGAAGCAAGTCCGATGGTGATCTTCGTGAAATTAGTCTTTACTTTTGTATCTTTCTTGAAAGCCATATGTTTCTTTTATTTAGGGATGTACGGATTAATCGAGTTTGATGCTAAGACCAAGACCGCTTAACTCGTGCAGGAGCACGTTGAGCGACTCAGGGATACCCGGTGTAGGCATCGGGTCACCCTTGACGATGGCCTCATAAGCCTTGGAGCGTCCCACTGTGTCGTCAGACTTGATGGTGAGGATCTCCTGAAGTACGTGGCTGGCGCCGAATGCCTCGATGGCCCAAACCTCCATCTCTCCGAAACGCTGACCACCGAACTGTGCCTTACCACCGAGCGGCTGCTGAGTGATGAGTGAGTACGGGCCGATGGAACGTGCGTGCATCTTGTCCTCGACCATGTGGCCGAGCTTGAGGAAGTATGTCACGCCGACTGTAGCAGGCTGGTCGAAACGCTCGCCTGTCTCGCCGTCGTAGAGGTGAGTAGAGCAAAGGTGAGGCAGTCCTGCCTTGTCTGTCCACTCTGAAAGGTCCTCCAGCTTAGCACCGTCGAAGATAGGTGTAGCGAACTTGACACCGAGCTTGCGGCCTGCAGCACCGAGAATAGCCTCGAAAATCTGTCCAAGGTTCATACGTGAAGGCACACCCAGCGGGTTGAGCACCAAGTCAACGGGACGTCCGTCCTCGAGGAACGGCATATCCTCCATACGTACAATCTTAGATACGATACCCTTATTACCGTGACGACCGGCAAGCTTATCACCTACACCGATCTTACGCTTCTTGGCTACGTATACCTTAGCCATACGCAGGATGCCTGAAGGCAGCTCGTCGCCGATGGTGATGGCAAACTTCTTACGCTTCAGCTCAGCATCGAGGAGCTTGTACTTGCGGATGTAGTTCATGATGAGCTTAGAGATGAGCGTATTGGTGTGCTCGTCGTCTGTCCATCCGTTCGACTGGATGCCGTCATACTCAAGGTTCTTGAGCATTGTGGCAGTAACCTTGGCGCCCTTGTTGATAATCTCAGCACCTGAGTAGTCCTTGATGCCCATAGAGGTCTTGTCCTCCATAAGAGTAAGGAGCTTGTCAACAAGGATGTCCTTGAGGTCGTCGTTCTTTGCCTCGTACTCCTCGTCAATCTTGGCAAGTATCACCTTGTCCTGCTTCTTCGACTCGCGTGTCTTGATGGCACGTGCGAAGAGCTTCTTGTCGATGACAACGCCGCTGAGTGACGGGTTGGCCTTGAGAGAAGAATCCTTAACGTCGCCTGCCTTGTCGCCGAAGATGGCGCGGAGCAGCTTCTCCTCCGGTGACGGATCGCTCTCACCCTTCGGCGAGATCTTACCGATCATGATGTCGCCCGGCTCGATGCGTGCACCGATACGAACAATACCGTTGTCGTCGAGGTCCTTTGTGGCTTCCTCGCTGACGTTGGGGATGTCGCTTGTGAACTCCTCTACGCCACGCTTTGTCTCGCGGACGTCGAGTGAGTACTCGTCGACGTGTACTGATGTGAGGACATCGTCACGAACCATGCGCTCTGAAAGCACGATGGCGTCCTCATAGTTATATCCCTTCCAAGGCATGTATGCCACGAGGAGGTTACGTCCGAGTGCAAGCTCGCCGTTCTCTGTTGCATATCCCTCGGTGAGGATGTCGCCCTTCTTCACTCGCTGTCCCTTGTTGCAGATAGGACGGAGGTCGATGGTCATGTTCTGGTTGGTGCGGCGGAACTTAGGTATGCGATATTCCTTGAGTGCCGGCTCGAAGCTTACAAACTCCTCGTCGTCGGTGCGGTCGTAGAGGATGCGGATGGTCGTTGCATCTACATACTCGATAACACCCTCGCCCTCGGCTGTAACCATAGTGCGTGAGTCCTCGCACACCTGCTTCTCCAGACCGGTGCCCACGATAGGAGCGTCGTTGTGGAGCAAAGGTACTGCCTGGCGCATCATGTTACATCCCATGAGCGCACGGTGACCGTCGTCATGCTCGAGGAACGGGATAAGACCGGCAGATACTGAAGCAATCTGCTGCGGCGATACGTCCATAAGGTCAACTTCTGAAGGCGGCACAACCGGGAACTCAGCGTTCTGGCGGCACTTTACATTGTCGCGGATGAACGAACCGTCCTCGCGGAGCGGAGCGTTACCCTGACCGATGATGTGGCCTTCCTCCTCCTCAGCAGTGAGGTAGACAACGTTCTTGTTGTCGAGGTCAACCAATGAATCGTGAACCTTACGGTACGGAGTGGCGATGAAGCCAAGCTCATTGATGGTGGCGTATACACAGAGAGAAGAGATAAGACCGATGTTCGGACCCTCAGGGCTCTCAATAGGACAAAGGCGACCATAGTGTGTATAGTGAACGTCTCGAACCTCGAAACCTGCGCGCTCACGAGAGAGACCGCCAGGACCAAGGGCTGAGAGACGACGCTTGTGCGTAACCTCGGCGAGCGGGTTGGTCTGGTCCATGAACTGTGACAGAGGGTTGGTGCCGAAGAACGAGCTTACAACGCTGGAGATGGTCTTAGCGTTGATAAGGTCGGTGGGCTGGAACACCTCATTGTCGCGGACATTCATACGCTCGCGGATGGTGCGGCTCATACGTGCCAGACCGATAGAGAACTGGTTGGAGAGCTGCTCGCCAACTGTGCGGACACGACGGTTGGAAAGGTGGTCGATATCGTCCACAGTGGCGTTCGAGTTAACAAGCTGGATGAGATACTTGATAATCTCTATGATGTCGTCCTTTGTGAGGACGCGAACCTCAGAATCGGTGTCGAGACCGAGCTTCTTGTTGATACGGTAACGTCCAACCTCGCCGAGGTCGTAACGCTTGTCAGAGAAGAAGAGGTTCTGGAACACTTCACGTGCTGAAGCGTCATCGGCAGGATCGGCATTGCGGAGCTGGCGGTAGATATAGAGCACAGCCTCCTTCTCAGAGTTCGACGGGTCCTTGCCGAGAGTGTTGAAGATGATGGAATACTTGGAAGCAGCGTCTGCGTCCTTGTGGAGAAGAACTGATGTGGGCTCTGCCTCGAGGATATCCTCGATGTTGTCCTCAGTAAGCTCTGTCTCACGCTCCATTACCACCTCGTTACGCTCAATTGAAACAACCTCGCCCGTATCCTCGTCAACGAAATCCTCGTTCCAAGACTTCAAGACACGTGCAGCGAGCTTGCGGCCGATGCAAGCCTTCAGGTTCTTCTTGTTCACCTTTACCTCCTCGGCAAGGTCGAAGATCTGGAGGATGTCCTTATCCTGCTCGTAGCCCATGGCACGGAGAAGCGTAGTTACCGGCAACTTCTTCTTACGGTCAATGTATGCGTACATGACGTTGTTAATGTCGGTGGCGAACTCAATCCAAGAGCCCTTGAACGGAATGATACGTGCAGAATAGAGCACTGTTCCGTTGGCGTGTACGCCCTGTCCGAAGAATACGCCCGGCGAACGGTGAAGCTGTGATACTACGACGCGCTCAGCACCATTGATAACGAAAGTGCCGTTGCTCGTCATGTAGGGAATGGTGCCAAGGAAGACATCCTGGATGAATGTGCCGAAGTCCTCGTGGTCGGGATCCGTACAGTAGAGTTTCATCTTAGCCTTCAAAGGTACGCTATATGTCAGACCACGCTCAAGGCACTCGTCAATGGAGTAGCGCGGCGGGTCGATATAGTAATCCAAGAACTCAAGAACGAAATTGTTACGTGTGTCGGTGATAGGGAAGTTCTCTGAGAACACCTTATACAAGCCGTCATTCTTGCGTTCTTCAGGCGGAGTGTCTAACTGAAGGAAATCCTTAAAGGACTTGAGCTGCACATCGAGGAAATCCGGATATGGCAACGGATTATGGACGCTGGCAAAATTTACTCTGTTATCAACAATTTTTGAAGCCATCAGAAGTATTTAAAGGGTGAGTAAAAAAATCAGTGAATGTGAAAAGACACAAAAAGGTTAGGACCCGCCTACTTGGAAGATCCTAACCATATAAGTTTTCAAGAAACGTTGTGGTTGATAAATTTAATGTGCGTAAACGCATTACGCGACTCGTCAACCACAGACGTCCGAGTAGTCAACGTAATGTTATATTACTTGAGCTCTACCTTAGCACCAGACTCCTCGATAGCCTTCTTCAAGTTCTCAGCCTCCTCCTTAGAGAGACCTTCCTTGATCTTAGCAGGAGCGCCGTCTACGAGGTCCTTAGCTTCCTTCAAGCCAAGACCGCAAGCTTCCTTAACTGCCTTTACTACCTGGAGCTTAGCGCCACCAACCTCAGCGAGGATAACGTCGAAAGAAGACTTCTCCTCAGCGGCCTCACCGCCTGCAGCGGGACCAGCTGCTACAGCTACAGCTGCAGCTGCGGGCTCAATTCCGTACTCCTCCTTGAGGACTGTTGCCAACTCATTTACTTCCTTTACTGTAAGATTTACCAATTCTTCAGCAATAGCTTTGATATCTGCCATTTTATTTAAATTTTAATTGTTTTTAATGTTAATGTTTTGTGACTTGGAGTTGAATTACTCAGGACGCTCGCCCAAAGTCTTAAGCACACCGTGAATAGTGTTTGCGCCTGACTGAAGAGCAGAGATAACGTTCTTTGCCGGAGACTGCAGCAATGCCACGATGTCGGCAATAACCTCGTTCTTGCTCTTGAGAGCTACAAGTGCCTCGAGCTGGTCAGCACCGAAGATGGTCTCCTCAGCATAAGCAGCCTTGAGTGCGGGAACGCCCTCTTTCTTGTATTCCTTAAGAAGCTTAGCGGGAACGTTAGCTGTATGACAGAACATAACAGCGGTTGTGCCCTTAAGAGCTCCGTACATGGGCTCGAAATCGATCTCGCTTGCCTGGAAAGCCTCACGAAGAAGGTTGTTCTTCACAACCGTCATCTTGATCTGGTTCTTGAAGCACTTGCGACGAAGGTTGCTTGTTGCCTCAGCGTTGAGTCCAGCAAGGTCGACGAGATAGAAGTGAGGATATTCCTTCAGCTTCTCACCGAGCTCAGCAATAATAGTATCTTTGATTTCTTTCTTCATTTTACAAAACTTTTAGAGTTACTCAACTGATTTCGGATCAACCTTGATACCCTTACTCATAGTGCTCGAAATAAAGATACTCTTGATGTATGTACCTTTAGCAGCAGCAGGCTTGAGCTTGATGATTGTAGCGATGAACTCCTTGGCATTCTGATAGATCTGCTCCGGAGTGAAGTTCACCTTACCGATTGACGTGTGGATGATACCAGCCTTGTCAACCTTAAAGTCAATCTTACCCTGCTTTACTTCCTTAACTGCCTTAGCAACGTCCATTGTTACGGTACCGCTCTTGGGGTTAGGCATAAGTCCACGAGGACCGAGGATACGGCCGATAGGACCAATCTTACCCATGCAAGAAGGCATTGTGATGATTACGTCTACGTCAGTCCAACCACCCTTGATCTTCTCGATATACTCGTCAAGACCAACATAGTCGGCACCAGCTTCCTTAGCAGCAGCTTCCTGATCGGGAGTACAGAGAGCGAGCACGCGTGTAACCTTACCAGTTCCGGCAGGCAGCGAAACGACGCCACGAACCATCTGGTTTGCCTTACGCGGGTCAACGCCCAAGCGTACATCAATATCAATAGAAGCGTCGAACTTGGTAGTGGTGATTTCCTTTACCAGCTCTGAAGCCTCTTTCAGTGTGTATGCCTTCCCTGCTTCAACCTTGTCAGCTACTGATTTTTGATTTTTTGTCAGTTTCATTTTTTCGAATTGAAGTTATTAAACATTCTCAGGGAAGTCTCCCTCTACAGTAATACCCATACTTCTTGCTGTTCCAGCAACCAGTCTCATGCCTGATTCAACTGTAAAGCAGTTCAAATCCTTCAGTTTGTCCTCAGCGATTGCTTTTACCTGCTCCCAAGTTACTTTACCAACTTTCTGGCGGTTAGGCTGGGCTGAGCCACTCTTTACCTTGGCTGCCTCCTTGAGCTGTACTGCTGCAGGAGGAGTCTTCAGTTCGAAGCTGAATGATTTATCGGTGTAGTAGGTGATAACAACAGGAATGATCTTGCCTGCCTTATCCTGGGTTCTGGCGTTGAACTCCTTGCAGAATCCCATAATGTTGATACCCTTAGAACCAAGAGCAGGTCCTACTGGAGGTGAAGGATTCGCAGCGCCACCTTTAATCTGTAATTTGATTAATCCAGCAACTTCTTTAGCCATTTTGTCTGTTAATATTTAATTGATTATTATAAAAGAATTCCGATGCGTTCGTAACAATGCATCAGCCTTCCTTTTCGACTTGCATAAAACCGAGTTCCAACGGAGTCTTACGTCCGAAGATTTTGACCATCACCTTAAGTTTGCGCTTCTCGGCACTCACCTCTTCGATGACGCCACTGAAGCCGGAGAATGGACCGTCTGCCACCTTTACTGTCTCGCCCACCATGTAGGGAACGTCTACAGTATCGACAACCTCTGTCTCTTCGCAGCTACCGAGCATGCGATTGATTTCGGATTGTGGGACAGGCGACGGGTTATCCAAACCGCCAAGAAAGCCAAGCACATTAGGTGAGAAGCGCAGCTTGTGAGCCACGTCACCAACGAGCGCTGCTTCTACGAATACGTAGCCAGGGAGAGAAATCTTCTCCTTAACCACCTTCTTGCCATTACGCAAAGAAACGTGCTTCTCGAGCGGCAGTACCACCTGGGAAACATGTTTTTCGAGCAACGGATCGTGCTTTATTTCAGCGTCAAGATACTCCTTAACTTTAGCTTCTTTTCCGCTGGAAGCACGCAGCACGTACCATTTTTTTTCTGTCTGAGCCATTTTTCTTGAGCGATTAACCTGGGTATACCATTGTCATGACCCACTTAAACAGGGAGTCCATTGCGAAAACTACCACGGCAATGACAAGGGAAGCAGATAATACAATCACTGCGCTGTGGTTTAGTTCAGCATACTTTGGCCAAGTAGTTTTATGCGCAAGTTCGTCGTAACAAGCCTTGCAATAATTTACTAACTTTTTAAACATATTATCTTCTTTTTTGCACGGGAAGAGAGGCTCGAACTCCCGACACCTGGTTTTGGAGACCAGTGCTCTACCAACTGAGCTATTCCCGTAGGATAGTTCCTGCGCTATGCAGCGACAGGAACTATTTTTATTTTAGACAACCTTCTTGCGAAGGTCAGCCTTAGGCTGTGATTAGTCCTCGATGATCTTTGTGATCTGACCAGAACCTACTGTACGACCACCCTCACGGATAGCGAAACGGAGGCCCTCGTTGAGAGCTACAGCGTAGATAAGCTCAACCTCGATCTCTACGTTATCACCAGGCATTACCATCTCAACTCCCTCAGGAAGCTTGATCTCACCGGTGCAGTCCATAGTACGGAGGTAGAACTGAGGACGATACTTGTTGCCGAACGGTGTGTGACGACCACCCTCTTCCTTCTTCAAAACGTAGATAGAAGCCTTGAAGTGCTTGTGAGGCTTGATCTGACCCGGGTGGCAGAGTACCATACCGCGCTTGATCTCGTTCTTGTCGATACCACGGAGGAGCAGACCAACGTTATCGCCAGCTTCACCCTCTTCGAGGATCTTACGGAACATCTCAACACCAGTTACGACACACTTCTTGTCCTCACCGAGGCCAAGGAGCTCAGTCTCGTCGCCTACCTTAACGCGACCAGTCTCGATACGACCAGTAGCAACAGTACCACGACCTGTGATTGAGAATACGTCCTCAATAGGCATCAAGAAAGGCTTGTCGAGGTCACGGGGAGGCTCCTGAATCCAAGTATCAACAGCGTCCATGAGCTCCATTACCTTGTCTACCCACTTCTCTACACCATTGAGTGCACCAAGAGCAGAACCACGGATGATAGGAGTATCCTCCTCATAGCCGTACTGGTCGAGGATCTCGCGAACCTCCATCTCTACGAGCTCGAGCATCTCCTCGTCCTCTACCATATCGCACTTGTTCAAGAAAACGACCATGCGGGGAACGTTCACCTGACGAGCGAGGAGGACGTGCTCACGTGTCTGAGGCATAGGACCGTCAGTAGCAGCAACAACAAGGATAGCACCGTCCATCTGAGCAGCACCAGTTACCATGTTCTTTACATAGTCGGCGTGACCCGGGCAGTCTACGTGAGCGTAGTGACGGTTAGCTGTTTCGTACTCGATGTGAGCAGAGTTGATGGTGATACCACGCTCTTTCTCCTCAGGAGCGTTGTCGATCTGGTCGAAAGACTTAACTTCCTTGCTACCGAAACCCTTGTCGAAAAGAGTCTTTGAGATGGCAGCAGTAAGAGTGGTCTTACCATGGTCTACGTGACCAATCGTACCAATGTTTACGTGCGGTTTGGTGCGCACAAATGTTTCTTTAGCCATAGCTTTGTATTTTATATATAAATTGTTTATTCTGTTTTTCTTCTGATTCTCGGTTTAAGAATAGAAGTAGAGCTGTAACTGAGAGTTGAACTCAGGACCTCTTCCTTACCAAGGAAGTGCTCTACCACTGAGCTATTACAGCAACTTAGAGCGGAAAACGGGGCTCAAACCCGCGACCCCCAGCTTGGAAGGCTAGTGCTCTATCAACTGAGCTATTTCCGCAAGTAAGTAAAAAAGAAGGTGGGTGGTGATGGATTCGAACCACCGAAGGCATAGCCAGCAGATTTACAGTCTGCCCCATTTGGCCACTCTGGTAACCACCCGTCCCATTAAATAAAATCGCTCTAAGAATTTAGGTAGCGCGAAAAGAAGGTTGCGACCAACCATCCTGTTTCGTTTGAGCCTCTTGTCGGATTCGAACCAACGACCCCGAGATTACAAATCACGTGCTCTGGCCAACTGAGCTAAAGAGGCAAAATCCTTGCAGCCGTTTAACTGCGATTTAGGACTCGTTCTAAAACGGCTGCAAAGATACGACTTATTTTTCAACCGCCAAAACTTTTCGGCTTTTTTTTTACATATTACGTGATTTTTCTTTGAATTTGGTCAGCTGCACCTTCATTGCGTCCACGCAGAGGTCTACTCCCTCCTCGAAAGTGTCGCAGGTCTTCTCCACGAACAGAGTCTGTCCCGGCACTGCCACCGTGAGGCTTGTCTCCTTGTTCTGTGCTGTCGCGGGCTTTACCACCTTGAGCTGCACTTCTGCTGTCTTGATATCCTCGAAAGTCTTCTCGAGCTTTGCGACTTTCTTCTCTATGAACTCCTGCAGTTTCTCTGTAGCGTCGAAATGTATCGACTGAATCTTGATCTCCATAGTTTCCTCCTTTTTCTTGGTTTAGGAGTACGGTATGCGTTAGTAGCTTGCGGCTCACTTACGTTTCCCGCACTTGGGTTAGTTAATATATAGGTTAATCTCTGGGATGTGCTTTAAGGTATGCGTCGCGGAGCTGCCTGAAGGAAGTGTGGGTGTAGATCTCCGTTGTGGAGAGTCGCTCATGTCCGAGGAGCTTCCTCACGCTTTCGATGTCGGCGCCGTTGTCCAGCAGGGCTGTGGCATAGCTGTGACGCAGCACGTGCGGCGAGCGCTTCTTGAGTTTGCATACGAGCGAGAGGCTTCTCTTTACTGCCGTCCTCACTTGAATTGCGCTCATGCGTTGTCCGCGGTTGTCGGTGAAGAGTGCGTGTGTGGCACGTTCGGGCGTCTCTGCGTTGCGGCGTTCCTTATATCGGCTTATGGCTTCCGCCAGTTCGTCGCCGAAGGGTATGACGCGCTGCTTGCTGCCCTTTCCCATGACTCGCAGTTCCCGATTGTCAATGCTGACGTCTGCGTCGTCCAGTCCGATGAGTTCGGAGAGTCGCATTCCGGTTTCGTAGAACGCTATTATTATTGTACGCGTGCGTACACTATTATAGTCGTCGCCCCACTCCACTTGGTCGAGCAGCCGTTCCATCTCGTCTTCTCTCACGAACTGCGGCAGGGGTCTGCGCTTTTTCGGTCCGTTGACGGCGTAAGCCGGGTCGCGGCTGACCAGTCCGTGTGAGAGAGCGAACCTATAGAACGACTTGAGCGCCGACAGCCTTCGGCATACGCTTGTGGCTGTGTTGCCGCGGTCCATCATGTCCTCCATCCAGTCGCGGACGATGTCCGTGTCGACGGTCTCGAACGTGAGGTCTGCCTCCAGGCTATGGAAGTAGGCTTGGAACGCTTCCAGGTCTCTGCGATAGCTTTCGATGGTCCGTTCCGAGCGTCCGCGTTCATAGCGCATATAGTCGGTGAAATCCGTAATAGTCATAGGTCTTCACACTGTTTTTATTTCGTCAACGAAAATACGGCTTTTATTTCGTATCTCCAAATTTTTAGCTTAATATTTTTCGTTCTAACACATTTTTATCACATCTTTTCCCTTATAGGCAAAAAAAGAGATGGCAAAAGCCAGTTTTAGCCTGACTTTTGCCATCTCCTGCCCCACCGTCGTCACATCCTTACACATACGTCAAGCATGCGGTCTGGCGGGTTTTCAATATCTTAAAAATGATTATATGTCTGTGTTAGTACACCTCCTGTTACATCTGTCCTCGCCGTCACTATATATATAATGTATAGGCGGGACCTTATTAGTTAGCGAATTGAGAAGCTGAGATTACTCCTCGTTGTCACGGAGCTGCTGTACGTAGATAGCGTGCTCCATCTTGAGTCTCTTAAGTACAGAAGGCTTGTTGTACTGCTGACGAGCGCGGAGTTCCTTCACAACGCCTGTCTTCTCAAACTTTCTCTTGAACTTCTTGAGAGCTCTTTCGATGTTCTCACCATCCTTAACTGGTACGATAATCATTTTGTTTTCTTTTGTTTAATTTGGTTATTAATTATGTTACTTCGTGGCATCATGCCACAAATGCGGGTGCAAAATTACTAATTATTTGTCAATCAGCCAATTTTTACAGCAATTTTCTTCACCTGTTTAGCATATTTGGGCTTTAAACTTCCGAAAATCCCGTGCTGCCACAAAAGACAGCACGGGAGAACGAAATGTAGTTTACTTTATGTAAAACGAACCACCCTCGCGGGCTATATTGCGTACAATGGCTTCTGCCACGTCTGTCATCTGCAGCATATCCTCCACGCATGTCCATTCATACACGCTGTGCTCTGCCTGCTGTCCGCTGTAGAGGCAGGGTCCGCCACGCAGTCCCTTGGCTGCCATCATGGCTGAGGTGGTGCCGCCGCGTTCGCTTCTCGGCTTGAGAGTGAGGCTGCATTCCTTCGCGCTCTTCACTATCAGCTGCGTAAGCGACGACGGCATCGAGTAAGCCACGTTCTCATACTGCAGCACCTCTGGTGTGGCCTCAACGCGTACGTTGGGATAGGCTGTCTTTACGGAAGCCTCGGCATCATTGAGCATGGTGCGGAGCGTGTCGCCCTCGAGCTTGTCAAAATAGCGCAAGCGCACTCTCACCTCCGTCGAGCTTTCGCCGTCCGTGGTCACCACGGGCGTCATGGTGTAACAGTGTATGTATCCCTGCTCTCCACGGCTTGCCGACGGATGTTTCTGCGGCGCAATTTGTCCGATGAAGTAAGCCGCTGCCGTCAGCACGTCGCCGTACTTGCTGGCGTATGCGTCGCCGGGATGTGCTTCCTTTCCGACGAAACGGTATGTGCGTCCCACTGCCGTGAAGTTGGCCACGGAGAAGTGGGTGGGCGCGTCGCCGTCAATGTCTATCACCACGTCTGGCGAACCGCCTCCTACATACTTGACCTCAAACCGGTCGGCTGCCCTACCGATGTCCTCGTTCTGCGAGAACACGAAGTAGAGGTCGCCGTGGCGCATCTTCCTGTTGCGCGTTATTCGCTCTATGAGCGTCACGAGGACGGTGCATCCTGTCTTGTCGTCAGCTCCGAGGACTGTGCTGCCGTCGGAGGTGATGACTGTCTTGCCCACGCACTGGGCGAGGTGTCTGCCCTGTGGCGTTGTCGGACTGAGCACCAGTCCGCTTGGCAGATGCAGGTCGCCGCCGTCGTAGCCACGATGAACAACGGGTGTGATGTTTCCGCCCGGCGCTTCCGGCGTGACGTCAAGGTGCGCCATGAACATGACGGAGGGTATGCCTTTGGCGTTGGCCGGTATCTTCACATACACATACTCGCTCTCGCTGCGCGTTACGGTGGCCGATGTTCCGCGGAGGATGGCCTGCAGGTCAGCCTCCACCTTGCGTGCCATCTCGCGCTGTCCGGGATTGAGCGGGAAAGCGTCCATGTCCGACGTATCGGTTCCCTGACTGTTTATCTTGGCGTAAGCTACGAAACGCTCCGTCACAGCATTTACCGTCTTGGCGTCATACTTAGCCGACTGTGCTGTTATTGTGGTAGGCCATGCGATGAGCGCCATTGCCATCAGACCTGCCATCTTGATGTTCTGAATAAGCTTCTTCATAATATTGGTTTTTTTGTCAGTTATAGGATTGTGTTACGGTTCTCTGTTTTTATAATATCTCACTTTCCTTCCATGTTCAGGAATATCACGGCATTTTCCGAACCGGCCTCAGCAGCCTTACGCATCAGGCCATAGCCTTCTGCCTCATTCTTCGCCACGCCATACTTGCCTTTTATCTGACATTCAGCATAATTGAACATGGAGTTAGGGTCGCCCTTCTCAGCTCCTTCGTACCAATACCTTGCAGCACGCTTACGGTCCGGCTTCATGCCATACTCGCTCTTCTTGGCATAATAGACGCAGCCAAGATTGTTATAGGCTGGAAGATATCCGGCGTCCTTGGCCTGCCCAAACAGTTGCAGCGCCTTGGCCACATCGCGGTCTACATGATCGGCATTCAGATAGCATATCGCCAGATCGTTCATAGCGTCCGGATAGCCAGCCTCCGCAGCCTGCCTTACATACTCGAAAGCCTTGTCTTCGTCGCACAAGATGGTGGCATAAACCACGTATGCCATCCATTTTCCGTAGACGTTGCCGCCCTCGGCTGCTCGCACGAAATAGTCGATAGACTTCTTATATTCCTCTTCATTATAATACGAGCAACCCACAACATACTGTATGTCTGCCGAATCGGCCAGCTCAGGACGCATGCCCCATTCTCTCACCGAATCGTAGCATTCTGCATCATTATACAAGAAGGTAAGCATATACATGGCTTCAGCCGAGCCTCTTTCAGCCGCATCCCTGTATAACGACAGAGCATAAACGGAATCGCGCTCCACGCCATATCCTGCATAATAGCAGTCTGCCAACTTCGCCGTAGCCATTGGTATTTCTTCGGAAGCCTCTTCAAGGTGCATAACCACACCCTCCGGCGTTGCGGGCATCAGATTGCCAAACCCCATACAGTAGTTGGCAAGAACAAGGCTTGAATAAGATGTGAACAGCTCGTCCGAAACATACTGTGCAAGATCATAACAGGCCTGGTGTTCTGCTTCGGTCTTGGCGTTCAACACTCTCCACGACAGAAGATTGTCGTACATGTCAGGTGCAAGCCAGCTGGCACACGAATGTGTGTCCTCGTAATAAACAAGGCAGTAATTCAGCGAACGCTCGCCGTAATATTCCGTATACAAAGAGTCAAGGCGAAACTCATAAGCGTAAGCACGCTCCATATACTTCACACCCTGGAGAGTGTCTCCTCTCTCAAAAGCATAGCTTGCTGCAAGCAGATGGCCGTCTTTGCTTCCCAAGTCGGAAGCTCTCCTTGCCCACACATACGCCGAGTCTTTATTGTTCTCAAAGTTTCCTTCCGAACCATACCAGTCATAAAGGGCGGAAATGTAAGCGCAAGCCTGTCCGTATCCGGCGTCAGCCGAGCGTCTGACCAGCTCCAGCCACTTGTCTCTCTCGCGTCCTTCGCAACGCTCCAGATTGCTCATAGCATACGCATACTGGGCAGGGGCGTATTGGGCGTCCGACGAACGACGGATGAGCGAGACGAACTCCTTATTCTTATCGTCAAGCAATGCGCTTATGGCTCGTGCGTAGAGGCTCTCTCGGTTAAGGACGTCCTTCTTTTTCTGTGCCTCCACCTTTGCCTGCTTTGCCTTCGGATTACGCTTAACGCCGGTTTTCTTGGTCTTGTTTTTGGATGTGTCAGGAAGGACTTTTACGGCGTTAGCCTTGACACCACCTACAGCGACACCGTTATTGATGTGTGAGAGACGGGCCTGACGGTTCAGGTTGCTGTTGAGTCTTGCGTTTCTGACTGCATTGTCATAACCTTTCGCAGCACGATATCCGCTTATAACCCCAACCCTTGTAAGGTTCTTCGCCGCTTTAGGCAGAGCCTTAAGGTATCCCTGTGCACTGGCGTCCTGCGGCATTGCCATTACAAACACACTCGCCATTGCGAGTACGAAAGCTGAAAATTCATAATTTCTTTTCATAGCGTTTTACATTTTAGTAAGTTAAAACTACGGTTTTGTTTTCTCCATTTATCAATCCTGACGTACGTCGTTTTGATGTTGCAAATCTCGCTATTATCATCGACATAGCAAATCCGAAAACGGCGCATTCCGAAAACGGCAAAATAAATTCGATTTCGAAAAAGACCATAAAAAACGGCAAAACCGTTGTAAATTGCAAATCTGCAATTTACAACGGTTTTGCCATTTTCCACTATAACTAATTAATTATCAATCGCTTCCCTCTTATCCTTTGCTTTATACTTCTGTGTTTCATCGAGAATATAAAACTCGTAGGCTCCAAGCAGTAAAGGAGCGAAGCTCGTAGGATTCTCCTCGGCATACTTCTTCAGCTTTTCTATACATGGCTTCATTCCTTTTCCTATAATCTCTCGGCGCAGCTTTCGGATGTGCTGTTCCGAGGCACATGCCATAGTGGAGAAGGCACTGATTTTATGCTTACTCTGCGCCATCATAATCAGGAGAAGCTTTTCGCCCAAGAAGAGTCCGTCGCCCTTCTTGCGTGCCAGACCTATCATATCCAACAGCTGAGCGTCCTGACTATTGTCCGCCACCTCATAAAAGCGTCGTACACTGTCCACGATGCAACCCTTTTCGAAGAAGTCAGAACTATATCCTGAAAGTTCGTTTACCAGTTCTCTCCTTAAGGAAGAACCAACAGCAGCGTCTGCCTCTTTCTTCAATATCAGGAAATAGTTGTCTATATCAAGGTGTATTCTGAGTACTGCCAGGAACATGTCTCTCCGCTTACACAAAACCTCCATCTTCGACAAGGCATCATAGACGTCCGGTCGGTCTGACTCCAGATTGTCCAGAATGTTCTGAAAGGCTTCCACCAATCCTTCATATACGCCTTTGAACGAAGTGTTATCGTTAATCTTTTTCCCATCATATACCGTCAGATCAGCCATCGCCTCAGCCACATAATCCTTGGTTTTCTCCACAAACTTCTGCTCCGAGAGATATGCCTTTATATGCTTGACGACATTCTCTACCGAGAACTTCTCCTCCTTATCATTGACGATACCGTACAGATGCTCCAGTTTATCTTTAGGGTCATCAAAGTCATTGAGTTTCTCTATACTTTCCTTCGTCAAAGCAGACACATCAATCATACCGTCAAAGATGTCAGACAATTCCTCCCAGACAGACTCATAGCGAACAGCCGAACTAATCCATTTTTCGTTATCTCTTATCGCGTCCGCCATCTTAGCCACATCTCCATTGAGGCGTGCTTCCTTGCTGGCTTTTATCTTCTTATCCCATTCCTCTGCATCTTTCTTGGCATTTTTCTTGGCATTGAGAATCTCTATCTGCTTTTCTATCTTAAGCGACAGTATGGTCGGCACCTTGAACGTGGCCTTCTGGATGTCCTTGTTAAGTTCTCTGACATGCTCCTTGGCTTCAGCGGGCGGAAGATCACCGATGGTTTTTATCTCGGCTTCCCACTTTTTTATATTGCTACGGAGGTTTTCTCCGAGCAGATCTTCCACATTACTAAGCTCGGCCAGTCTCGCCAGCAGCCGTTCCTGAAGGTTTTTCACAGTATTCATGCGGCGTATGTGGCGGTCGTACCACCACACGAAGCCCACCAACGCGCACACAAGAACCACGAGCAGCACGATGTTGGTGCGCGAGAAGAGGGTCTTGGCCACAAACCTTACGACCGTATAGCCGCTCTCCGCTGCCTCCTGCTTTCCTTCCGTTCCGCCGAAGACATACACGCCGCTGCCTGACCCGGCATACACCTTTCCGTCTGCCACGAGGCAAGCCTCGGGTTCGAAGTGCACGTCGGAGAAGAGGCGCACGGAGTCGGTCAGGTTGTCAATGCCGAAATCGGCCACTCCATAGATGCGCTTGCTGTCTGCGGCAAGCAGACGGCGATAGCCCGTGGCTGGACACATCATCGTGAGGCTGTCAGCATGGCTGCGCAGAAGGGCATGGTTGGTCAGAATATAGAGTGCGGTGTGGCTGCTGTCAGAAGGCACGAAAGCCACGTCACGCACGAAGGCCAGACGCTCCGTTCCGGCCACGCGCTGGAAGCGGTTGTCACGTCCAGTGAACACGCCGTCGTTGAGCGTGGCGAACGCCACCCTGTCCCTTCCGCGCACAAACCTGTTGATAAAGACATTGCTGTCAAGGCACGAGTCGGCACGATGCAGATTCACAAGGCCGTCACGGATGCCGAGATACACGTTGGCGCCGTCCGCTCCCATCGCCGTCACCTCATGACGGACCGCAGGACTTACGAGACGGTCAAACGAGAGGAGCGAATTGAGCAGGTACGACGAGTAGAGGCGTGCGCTGTACGCCTTGTTGGCGCTGTCCACGTAATAGAGCCTATTGCCTATGACCTGCATAAACCTCACGTCGCCCGTTCCGCCCGAGATGTCCTTTATCTGCACCGCCTCGTCCTTGCCCACAGCCTGACGGAAGAGGCGTGTGCCCACGAAGTAGTAGATGTTATTGCCGCTCGCGCATGCGAGTTCCATCTCGCCTATGCTGTTGAATACGTCCTGATGGTTGGCCACACGAAACAGCGAATACTTGCCCACGAGCAACGACTGGCGCTGGCGCGGGTTAGCGAGGATGACGTTATGACAGTTCATCGGCACCGACATGCCCACCTCCATCTGCTGCCACGCTTCGGGCTTACCGATCTCCTTGTCACGGAAAAGCTGTACGTGTCCGTCCGAAACGAGATAGTTCATGGCGTTGGCCTTATCATAGAAGCAGCCCTGGGCTGGTTGGGCGAGGCGCACTCCGGCAAGCCTGCGTCCCTTGATGTCCACCATCAGGAGCGAGTCGCCCGCAAGAGCCATGACGTCTCCGCTGTGCAGACTGATGCCCGTCACCTTCTTGCCGAGGAATGTCTCGGCCTTGTCGTGGCGAAGGTCCACACGGAGCAGGCCGCGGTCCGTGGCGCACAGCAGCGTATTGGCGTCATAAGGGCGGATGTCCGCGGCCACCATCGGCTTGAGCGTGGAGGCACGCCCCTCGCCCACTCTTCTTACAAACACCTCGCCGAGCGTCTCCGTTCCCACCTCAGGCTTGTCCTTGCTCTCGGCCGCCACCTTCAGCAGGCCGTGACTGGTGGCTACGTACACTCCCGTCCGACACACACTGACGTCGTAAGCCGAATAGCGTTCGGGGCGCTCGGCAGCAGGAAGCACATAACGGCCCACCGCCACAAGCGAGTCGGCGCTGCGGCTGCAGAGGAGCAGGCCCATATTGCGCGTGCCCACCCAATAGCGCAAGCCCTGCGCCGTCATGTCAGGCACCACCTTATATATACGGTCAAAGGAAGTGAGGAGCGTGTCCACATCGTTGGTGGCGGTATTCACCACGTATATGACGCCGTCCTCCGTTCCCACGAAGTAGCGGTCAGCGTCATAGCTGTCAGCCGACACCGACGACAGCTTCTTGCCGAAGAACATCTCCGACACGTTAAGAAGGACATTACGTGTCTTGCCGCAACCCGCAAGCAAGGCGATGGCAGCTGTCACAAAAACCAGACAGACTGCCCTCAGAAAGAATGTGCTTGAATGTTTTCTCATCATAACTAATCTTTGTGCTGCTATAAAAGTCAGATAAATAGCATCTGAGTATATGGCAAAGATAAGCATAAAATCCAAAAACCACATCTTTCAGAGAGGTTTTATTTTGGTTTTCACACATATCAAGATGGAAGGAAAAGCGAAAAACAACGTTGCTTTTTCCCTCATCATCCATTCTGTTATGTAAGCGGACGGCATAATATCCTAATTCGGACTGCGTCCGCCGTCCGCCATGCAAATATCGTACAAGGAGTAAAAACCTGTTACAAAATAAAAATCGGTTTTAGAGTTCCGGTTTGCTGTGTTTACTGTCTTCTGTCGTCCAAACTGCACCCAAGTTTAACGACAGAGCCTCTTTTACAGTCTGATAGTGCAGCTATCAGAGCGTAAAAGAGGCTGTATTGTATGACAACAGAGGCTGTGTTGGAGCATAAAAGAGGCTCTATAGCACCCCTATTATGCTTGTTCATACCCCTTATTCATTGCACACCTCTATCAAATGTCTGCATAATCATCTGTGTGTCAATACACTATCGCTGCACGCTCAAAACTCAAGAATTTCGCATCAAAGATTTTGTTGTGCGCTGAACGAGGAGTATTGAGCGTTAGAAATGCAAATATTGTTATTCTGGTTGGCATTTAAGGACTTCATCAGGTAGCATCATACGGCAGTCGGCTTCGGACAAGGGAGGTTCCTTTAGAGCAAGCATCAAACGGTGTAGCTCAATGAACGTATAGTAGAAAGCCATGAAGTTGTCGTCTATGACATATAAAATGATTTTTCAGAAAATGATTTCTGTAAATATGTTTTTTGGAAAATACACTTTTCCAAAGAACATACAAGCGAACAGCACATTTTTTCTCGAGTGAACTTATGTATGTACTATTATTATAGATACAAAAAAAAGCAGCAAGCCGTCCTTGTTTGATAAGGAATGCTTGCTGCTTTTTGTCGCCAGCGACTGGCTTGCCAGTCCGGAAGACTAAACCTGCCGTAGCAGATTACTTTCCGTGGTGCTCGTCAGATACTGTCAACTTCTTGCGGCCATGTGCGCGGCGAGAAGCCAATACGCGACGACCATTCTTTGTAGCCATACGCTCACGGAAACCATGCTTGTTCACGCGGCGACGATTGTGCGGCTGAAATGTTCTCTTCATTGTCTTATTATTTTTTATTTGTTGATATTCACGCTTTTGGGTTGCAAAATTACTCATTATTTTTGAAATATCAAAAGATAGATGTGTTTTTAGCCTAAATATTTACGTTTTTTTTCGTTTATGACGCAATATAGAGCCGTTATAGGACAAATACAGGCTAAAAGAAGTAAAAAAACGTGTCACGAATGGTTTTATCTGAGTGATTTTCACTAACTTTGCAAAAAATTACAGGAATAACATATAAATAAATATTAATACAGCAATGATCAATTCACAAGACATCAAGATGGGAACTTGCATCCGTATGGACGGCAAGCTTTTCTTCGTCATCGACTTCCTTCACGTAAAGCCGGGTAAGGGCAACACTTTCATGCGCGTTAAGCTTAAGAACGTTGTTGACGGCCGAGTGCTGGAGCGTCGTTTCGACATCAGCGAGAAGCTTGAGGATGTACGCGTTGAGCGCCGCCCCTACCAGTATCTCTACAAGGAGGGTGAAGACTATATCTTCATGAACCAGGAGACATACGACCAGATTCCTATCGCTGGCAACCTCATCACTGGTGTTGACTTCATGAAGGAGAGCGACATCATCGAGGTGGTTTCAGATGCTTCTACAGAGACCGTGCTCTTCGGTGAAATGCCTGTTAAGACCAACCTCCGCGTTACTCACTCTGAGCCGGGCATCAAGGGCGATACAGCAACCAACACTCTCAAGCCTGCCACTCTTGAGACTGGCGTTGAGATCCGCGTGCCCCTCTTCGTTAACGAAGGCGACCTCGTTCAGGTGGACACTCGCGACGGCAGCTACCTGCAGCGCGTAAAGGAGTAATGTCCTGAGAGAAAGAAACATACTAACACATAAGTAAGAAAGAGTAAAAAAGTAGAAAGCATTGGGGGAGGATGACCATCACGCCCTTATATGCTCCTTACTTTTTTACTCTTTTTTTTCATAATACCCTGACAAACTATGATGTTCAGCATTATTATCCCCGTATACAACCGTCCGGACGAAGTGGACGAGTTGCTCGACAGCCTTACGCGCCAGACGGTGAAGGACTTCGAAGTGGTTATCGTGGAGGACGGATCGAAGGTGCCGTGCCGCGATGTGTGCGAGAAGTACGAAGCCAAGCTAGACATCCAATACTTCGAGAAGCCTAACTCCGGACCCGGACAGAGCCGCAACTACGGCGTGGAGCGAGCCAAGGGCGAGTATGTGCTCATCCTCGACTCTGACGTGGTGTTGCCCGAGGGCTACATCGCTGCAGTCAGCGCCGAACTGGAACGCGAGCCTGCCGACGCTTTCGGCGGTCCGGACAGCGCCCACTCGTCGTTCACCGACACGCAGAAGGCCATCTCTTACTCAATGACGTCGTTCTTTACGACGGGTGGCATCCGCGGCGGAAAGAAGAAGCTCGACAAGTTTTATCCGCGTTCCTTCAACATGGGAGTACGCCGCGATGTCTACGAACGTCTCGGAGGATTCTCGAAGATGCGCTTCGGCGAGGACATCGACTTCTCCATCCGCATCTTCAAGGCAGGCTGCCGCTGCCGCCTGTTCCCCGAAGCATGGGTGTGGCACAAGCGCCGCACGGACCTGAAGAAGTTCTTCCGCCAGGTCTATAACTCCGGCATCGCCCGCATCAATCTGTATAAGAAATACCCGGAGTCGCTGAAATTAGTGCACATGCTGCCGATGGTGTTCACGGTGGGCGTGCTCTCAATGGCGGCTCTCTGCATAGCATTGCTCTTCCTCTGCCCCACCCTGGCTTGGCTGCCGCTCGTCCCCCTCGCCCTCTACAGCCTCATCATCTGCGCCGACTCGGCTCGCGAGAACCACAGCCTCCACATCGGCATCCTCAGCATAGCCGCCGCCTACACTCAGCTGATGGGCTACGGCTTCGGCTTCATCGAGGCATGGTGGAAACGCTGCGTAAGAGGAAAGTCAGAATTCTCGGCGTTCGAGAAGAACTTCTACAGCTAAGAGAGTTGAGAGTTCAGAGTCTTAGGCAGGGCTTTGACAAAAACAAATATCCACAAGGTAATACAGGAGGGTCTATATAAATCCAAATGTTATGTATGTAATATATTATGTATGTACGAATATATACAATTTAAGCTACATATACAGTTTGTGTTTTGAATGGTTTTTGTAAAAGCACAGCCTAACAGTTTAATTAACCTATTGAAAATCCAGATATATGTCACAAGACAAAGAACAGTCATTCGCAATCAATCTTTGGGCCGAAGAAGACCGTCCTCGCGAGAAGCTGCGCGACAAGGGAGCGGAGACACTTACTGACGCCGAGCTGCTTGCCATCCTTATCGGGTCCGGATCGACGAAGGAGAGCGCCGTGCAACTCATGCAGCGCATCATCAGCGACTGCGACGGCAATCTTAACACGCTCGGCAAGATGCAACTGCGTGAGCTGACGGCATATAACGGCATCGGAGAGGCGAAGGCCATCACCATCCTGGCGGCGTGCGAACTGGGCAAGCGACGAGCTGCATGCAAGGCTGCCGACCGCCCTGACATGGGATCGGCGCAAGCTGTATACGACTTCATGCACCCCAAGATGCAGGACCTCGACACGGAGGAGGCATGGGTGCTGCTCATGAACCAGCGCTTCCGCCTCATCAAGCCGGTGAAGCTGTCGCACGGAGGACTGTCCGAGACGGCTGTGGACGTCCGCGTCATCCTGCGCGAGGCTCTCCTCGCCAACGCCACCGTCCTCACCCTAATACACAACCATCCCTCCGGCAACGCACGCCCCTCAGCTGACGATGACCGCATCACCAAGAAGCTGAAGACAGCCTGCGAGACTATGCGCCTCTACATGGTGGACCACGTAATCATCACAGACGGAGCTTACTATAGCTACGCCGAGGAAGGAAGGATATAAAGAGTTAGGAGTTAGCGTCCCCTCTCATCACAGTTCCTTCACACGCTCTTCGAATGTGGTCCGGTCGCCAAGTGCCTCGTTGCGGTATTTGGTGCGATAATTATACACCGTGCTGTTGGCAAGTCCGAGGAACGTGGCTATCTGCTGGCTGTTGTCCACACCGAGCCTTATGAGCGAAAAGACGCGTAGCGCCATGCTGAGCTTGGTATCGTCCTTGAGCTGTATGCGGCTTTCAGGCAAAACGAGGGCGTTAAATCCGGAAATGAAGTTGGGGAAGATACTGAGAAAGATACGGTCGAAATGGCCGAACAGTCCGTCTCGCGCATCCTCACTCATGCTAAGCATCTGCATCACCTGCTCCAGCTCCTTATAGTTCTTGCTTCTGAAGAGCTTGCCTATCTTCTTTATTGTCTTGTCAGCCTGGTCGATATACGTGGAACAGAGTCCGAAGAAGGTGCCGATATATCCCTCCTTGATAAGATTGGCCTCAGAGAGACTGCGGTTGATGGCACGGTTCTGGTCGTAGAGTCGCACCAACTTGTCATTGGTGTCGGTAAGCTGACGGTTTATGGATCTGATTTTGGCGTTTCTCGCCTTCACCTTACGGTGTTGCATGAAGGTATAGATGAAGAGAAGAAGAAGCACAAAGAACATGCCGCCTATGACGGCAAGCGAGACGGTGACGATGCGCTGCTTGTCGTTAATTTGGTCCAGGTAACGGGCGTTGATGTCCTCAAGATCGTGAATGGCCCAGTCGCGTATCTTGCCACCGAAACGGGTCTGCGACATATAGGCATACTTGATGTATGTCTGCGCACGCTTCACGTCGCCTTGCTCCTTCAGTATACGGCTGATGTTATAGATGGCTATACCGTCATACGTGGCATTCTCGACATCGCAGACGGCAGCCATCAGCAGGTATTTTATGGCTTCGTCCTGACGGCCCATTTCGTCAAGCGTGCTGAATCGGTTGTAGCAGACGACGGCAAACTCGTGTGTCCACGGCTTTATGGTTTTGGCCCACGCATCGCAGGTGGCCAAAACCTCCTTAAGTTGTCCGGCGCCCGCCTGCTGGCGGAAGAGCAAGCTGAAGTATTGCTGCTGGCTGGGCGTCACAAATGCCATCACCTTATCGTTCATCTGAAGCGCAATGGCCTTGAAGCGTTTCTTGTCTCGTGCGTTATGCGTATAGAACTCCAGCTGTCCGTACAGCGCTCCGCAAGCGTCATAATAGTCGGCCTCTATTCCTTCTATACCGTATTGTCTTACGCTGTCTATTATCATCTGACATTCCGCATAATAGCCCGCCTTTATATACTGTCTGGCAAGTCGGCAGCGATTGCGGTTGGCACTACGCATGTCGCCTGCCGCAGTGGCCGCATCTATGCCCCGCTGCAACCATACGATTGCAGAGTCGTTATTATATGTGCGATATTCATCGCATAATCGGCTGATGATGGTGTTTCGCTCTGCCCATATCTTCGCAGTGCCAAGTGCGGACATGAGGGCAGAGATGCGCTCTTCGCGCACCTTACGGTATTGTTCGCAATGTTCCACAGCATTGTCGAGCCGTTGGAGCAATGACTCTAACGACTCATCGGAGACACGGGACGGAGTGTTTTGGGCTATGGCGCACATAGGCAACCATAAAAGAAAGGTTAGTACGATTCTTATTATTGCGTTCATTTCTTGATTCTTTTTACACAGCAAAGATAAGTAAAAATGACTTTGCCGCCAAGAAAAAGCATCGTTTTTAGCCATCAGGGCCTTAATTAGGCTTCTTTTTCTGCTACTATTTCATACTTTCATAGCAAATGCTAACCGCTTGGATATCAGCGGATATACATAAACAAGCGCTCTCCTAATCACTACTATCTCACTACTTTACGTCCACAGCATCATTTTAATAACTAACTTTGCCGCAGAGAAAAGCCTAACTCTTTCATAACTTTTATTTTCAACGAATTAATCTAAGTGTAACCTAAAGACCAAAAAGTATGAGTGAACCTAATCATTCTTTGCTGATGGCAATGCTCACAGCCGGACTGTTCGGAGCCGGAACGGGCACCGTCTTCGCCAACCAGCACCAATATGCCAGCGCCTCAGCCGGTACGAAAATCACAAATGTACAGACAGCTAACAACTTCGCTTTGCAGCAGACTAACACCCGTTCGCTCACGGGTAAGGTGCTTGACGAGAGCGGCACACCTATTATTGGTGCAACCATTTCGGTGGAAGGCTCGAAGATGAAGGCTGTAACAGATATTGACGGAAACTTCAAGCTTAACATTCCCGAGAAGACACAGAACATTACGGTAAGTTATGTGGGTGCCACTACACAGACCATAAACGTGGCAGGACGCTCCAACGTAACGGTAAGCATGAAGGACGACACCAACATGCTCGACCAGGTGGTGGTGGTGGGCTACAACCTCGTGAAGCGTAGCCAGATAACCGGAGCCATCCAGGAAGTAAGCGGAAAGAAGATTGAGAACCAGACTTCGGCTTCGCTCGAGGACCGTATGCAGGGTCGCGTGGCTGGTTTGCTCATCTCTTCAGGTTCGGCACAACCGGGCAGCAACGACGTTAAGATTCGTATTCGCGGTACCGGATCGATCAACGGCAGCAACACACCGCTCTACATTCTTGACGGCAACGAGATAGAGGCAGCACAGTTTGCTTCGCTCAACGCCAACGACATCGCGGACATCCAGGTGCTCAAGGACGCATCGTCAACAGCCATCTACGGTTCGCGCGGTGCCAACGGTGTTATCGTCATCACCACAAAGCAGGGTGCTGCAGGCAAGGTGCAGGTGGGTTACTCCACAAAGCTCAGCGTGTCGAAGATGCGCGCACCAAAGTCACGCATGATGACCGGTGCCGAGAACATCCTCTATCAGACATATTGCGCAGAGGCTTCGCCCAACTCAAAGGCGTTCCCTCTCATGTATCTGCTCTCGCTTGAGGCCAAGGAGAAGAACGGCACCATCTCTGCTGACGAGCTTACCACACTCAACGGCGGACGCGACCGTCTTACAAAGGCACGCGCCACTAACACGGACTGGATGGACGAGATGACGCAGAACGGATTCTCTATGGACCACAGCATCTCGCTGTCTGGCGGCAACGACCGTACCAAGTATTATGTTTCAGGTTCGTATATGGACCAGCAGGGTTCGCTGCGCGGTTCGGAGATGAAGCGTTATAACACCCGTATGAACCTCACAAGCAAGATAAACAATATCTTCGACTTCGGCGTAAACATGAGTATCGGCTACTCTAACAGCAAGACTTCCGACCCGAGCACCGGTGAGGGACGCTATTCATGGGCCAACCCTTGGTTCACCGGACTACTCGCTTATCCGTACGAATCGCCGGAAGACTGGATTAACGGCGACAACCCGACACTCATCCTTAAGTATTTCGACCGTGACCGCAAGTTGTTCAGAATGGTGGGAACCGCTTATCTCAACGCACGCATCACAGACTGGCTGCGCTTCAGAACAAGCTACGGCATCGACTACTATAACCGCAAGAACATGACGTCGCTTGACCGCAACCACCCAAAGGCTGTCAAGAATCATGGCTATCTCAGCCAGAACACGTCAGACACACGTTACTATACATGGACCAACACTTTGAACTTCAACCATACGTTTGCTGCAAAGCACATGGTTTCGGGCGTGTTGGGTATGGAAATGTATGACCGCACATACTCCGGATTCAATCAGACAGGCTACGACCTCGACCAGTTTATGACAAACACACCTGCCGGTATCGGCGACAAGACGGGCGCTTCGGACTATCCACCATCTATCGGAGGATCAAGAACACGCAACAACCTCCTGTCTTACTTCACACAGTGGGCTTACACCTACGACCACCGCTATGACGTTTCGGCCAGCTTGCGCTATGACAGCTCGTCAAAGTTCGTTGGCAGCAACAAGCACGCCGTGTTCTGGTCGCTCGGTGCAGGATGGAACATTAACAACGAGAAGTTCCTCAAGGACGTGAAGTGGATTGACCAGTTGAAGGTGCGTGCCAGCGTGGGTACCAACGGCAACCAGGACGGTATCGGCGACTTCGTGTCGTTCACCGGTTACGGCAAGACATCGTATAACGGCAACTCAGGCTATGTGCGTAACGAAATAGGCAACCCGGACCTCAAGTGGGAGACATCACGCCAGTTCGACTTCGGTGCTGACTTCAAGGCTTTCAGCAACCGCCTCAGCCTCTCTATCGACTACTATGACAAGAAGACCAAGGACTTGCTGATGTTCAAGAAGATATCACACCTCTCTGGTTTCTCACAGATTCCGACCAATGCCGGTTCGATTGTCAACCGCGGCATAGAGCTTGCATTCTCCGTCACTCCTATCAAGTCAGAGGTGGAATGGACCATCGGCGGTAACATCAGCTACAACACCAACAAGATTACTGACCTCGGCGCTTGGGCAAACGCTGAGAACAAGTTCGTGGACGGAGACAACCTCTACGAAGTGGGCAAGGCGCTCGGCACATGGTATATGGTGGAATGGGCTGGCGTTAACCCCGCAGACGGCGAGGTGCAGTTCTATAAGGCCGACGGCACAAAGACGGAGAACATCAATGAGGCTCCGCTGGTGGACAAGTTCAAGTCGTACGAGATTCCTTGGTATGGCGGTTTCTACACCACAGTGGGATATAAGGGCTTCGAGCTCTCTGCCAACTTCTCATTCGCATTCAACTACTACATCATGAACTCGGCCCGCTGGTATATCGACAACCACGCATTCAACGGCAACAAGCCCGCATACATGCTCACCATGTGGCGCAAGCCGGGCGACGTGACCAACATCGCACGCTATGACGCCAAGAACAACCCGAGTCCCTGGGCATCACAGTTCCTCGAAGACGCTTCTTACCTGAAGCTGAAGACACTCCGCCTGGCATACACTCTGCCGCAGTCGCTGCTCAAGAAGCAGAAGCTGGTACGCTCAGCATCTATCTATCTGCAGGGCGAGAACCTCTTCACCGTAACCAACTATTCAGGTATGGAACCGGAAACAAGCGGCGGTACCGACGATATGATCTATCCCACTCCGCGCGTGTTCACCGTCGGACTGAATGTCAACTTCTAACATAAAACATAGCCGATATAAACATAAGTATATAATTATGAAAGTATCACATATTATAATAGGTATAGCCGCAGTGATGGGCTTTACCGCTTGCGATTTCACAGACCTCACTCCTACCGACAAGGTGGGTGACAGCCAGATAAAGACTGACGTTTCTACATTGAAGCAGTCGCTCAACGGTGTCTACTCGAAGGCATCATGGACCGTAACCATCGGTTCGACAGCCACTCTCTCGGACGACGTGATAAAGGGAGGACAGAACGGTGGCGCACATGACGACTCGTACAAGTGGACATACAGCGCATCAACGGGCGACCACAACGACCTCTGGGCAAGCTACTACTCCGTAATAGCCGAGGCCAACAATTTCCTTGAGAACGCTGAGGGCGTGAAGGCTGAGACAGAAGCAGACAAAGCCACTCTGAACGACATCAAGGGCAATGCCATCTTCCTCCGCTCTTACTATTATTTCGATCTGCTCCGCTTCTTCGCTGACTTCAACGACAAGCAGTCATACGGCATACCGTATACTGACAAGGCTGTCATCCTCGAAACTCTCGGACGCAACTCAGTGGAAGAATGCTTCAAGGCTCTTGAGAACGACCTTACTAACGCCGTATCACTCCTCCAGAACGAGCATCCGCAGAACAACGGCTACGCATCGAAGGACGCAGCACGTGCGCTGCTTGCAAGAATCTATCTCTATGAGAAGAACTATGACAAGGCTTACGCTACTGCAGAGCAGGTGCTCAACGCCAATCCCATAGCAAGCATCAGCGAATATCCCGCCGTGTGGACTGACAATACCACAAAGGAAGTGCTCTTCAGCCTCAACCGTACCTCTAAGGACGAGAAGCTCGGCGAAGTGTTCTTCTGGGCTGACAACAGTAGCTTGTTCGAGGCTGCTCCGAACTTCATCGCCAGCTTTGACCCTAACGACATCCGCCTTAATCTGTTCGTAGACGACGGCGTAGACCGCGACATGGTTTCGGTGAAGCGTATCATCAAGCACAAGGGCGCAACGGACAACGTAGGTCTGGTAAACGAAAAGCTGCTCCGCTCATCGGAGATGCTCCTCATCATGGCAGAGGCAAAGGCACAGACTGACGTCAACGAGGGAAGCCACCTGCTCAGCCAGTTGCGCAAGGAACGCATCATAGGATGGAGCGCCACAACATACGCTTCAAAGGAAGAGCTGCTCAAGCAGATTGAGCTGGAACGCAGACACGAGCTTTGCTTCGAAGGCCACCGCTGGTTTGACCTCCGCCGTTGGGAACTGCCCATCGTGAAGAGCGAGACAAACAAGACTCTTGAGGTCGGAGATTTCCACCGTCTCATGCCTATTCCGAAATCGGAGTTGGAGGCAAACCCTGTCATCGCCAAGCAGCAGAACAAAGGCTATTGATAGATTCATGTATCAACATACATAGGATTGTTGTTTAAAAGCAAGGGCCGGGCTGTTAACCAGTCCGGCCTCATGTGTAAGAAACGCATACTTATAAAGAATATATATAAACAGCTATGAACAAACTCTCTCTGTCTGCAGTGCTCTTCTTAGCGACTGCACTGGCTTCGTATGCCGCTACGGACCGAACCACCGACAAGCCTGCCACATCTTACGTCAACACGATGATAGGCACAAGCGGTATGGGACACACCTTCCCCGGCGCATGCGCTCCGTTCGGCATCGTACAGCTGAGCCCCGAAACAGACACCATCCCGCACAGCGTGAACGGCAAGTATCAGGGCAAGGTATACGAATACTGCGCCGGATATCAGTATGACGACAAGACCATCGTAGGATTCAGCCACACACACCTCAGCGGAACAGGACATTCAGACCTTGGCGACATAATGCTCATGCCGCAGGTGGGACAGCTGCGCCTCAATCCCGGCACGGCAGACAATCCTGACGCCGGTTACCGCTCGCGTTTCTCTCACGCCACCGAGCACTCACGTCCAGGCTACTACGAGGTGACACTGGCAGACTATGACATCAAAGCTCAGTTCACCGCCACCCAGCGTGTCGGCGTACATAAGTATACTTACCCTAAAGGTGACGACAGCCGTCTGATTCTCGACATGCTTCACGGCATTTACAATTACGACGGCAAGGTGTTGTGGTCGAGCATCCGCGTGGAGAACGACACGCTGCTTACCGGATACCGCATCACCAACGGTTGGGCTACATGCAACTACACTTACTTTGTCATCGCGCTAAGCAAGCCCATCAAGAGCTATGGCTATCGCGACATGAAGAATCCCGACTACCGTGGATTCACAAGCAAGCTGAAGCTGCACGACAACTTCCCGGAGATGAACGGACGCCACATCGTGGCTTTCTTCAATTTCGACAACAACGACTCGCAGGAGCTTGTAGCGAAGGTGGCACTCTCCGGAGTGAGCACAGCAGGAGCCATAAAGAACCTCAATGCGGAAGCAGCTGGCAAGTCGTTCGACCGTATCTGCGCCGAAGCAGACAAGATGTGGAACGACGAACTCGGAGCTGTGAAGTGCGAGGGAACAGCCGACCAGAAGGCTATGCTCTACACTTCGCTATATCATACGATGATAAATCCGTCTGTATACATGGACGTAGACCATCAGTATCGCGGACTCGACGGCAACATTCACCGCGCAGAGGGATTCACCAACTACACCATCTTCTCGCTTTGGGACACCTATCGCGCCCAGCATCCGCTGCTCGGACTCTTCAAGACAAGCCGTAACACAGACATGGTGCGCTCGATGATTGCACACCAGCAGCAGAGCGTACATCACCTGCTTCCCGTATGGAGCCTTATGGGCAACGAGGGCTGGTGTATGACGGGATATCATGCTGTGCCAGTTGTGGCAGACGCCATCGTGAAGGGAGCTGACGTAAACAAGGACGACGCCTTCAAGGCTATGTTGGCAACAGCCACATGCCCTTACTATGAGAGTCTGGGCGACTACATGAAGCTCGGTTATGCACCCTTCGACAAGTATAGCACGGCGGCATCCAACACTCTCGAATACTCTTACGACGACTTCACGCTGTACGCAGCAGCGAAGGCTGCAGGACGAAACGACATTGCAGAAGAGTTTGCGAAGCGTGCCCTTTACTATCGCAACACTTTCGACACCAACGTAGGCTTTGCATCGCCACGAAAGGCCAACGGCGAATTCAAGGCTGACCTCGACCCCTATCAGACTTACGGCGAGGGATTCATAGAGGGCAACTCATGGAACTTCTCGTTCTCTGCACCGCAGGATGTCAACGGCCTCATCTCTCTGTTCGGCGGCGACCGTAACTTTGTGAACAAGCTCGACCAGCTCTTCAACATGGATCTGCCGGCGAAATACTATAAGGACAATGAGGACATAACAGCAGAATGTCTGGTCGGAGGATATGTTCACGGCAACGAACCGAGCCATCACATCCCCTATCTCTATGCGTGGACATCGGCTCCGTGGAAGACACAGCTGTGGATGCGAACCATCATGAACAAGATGTATCGCAACCACATACGCGGTCTCGGCGGCAACGACGACTGCGGACAGATGTCGGCATGGTATATCTTCTCCGCAATGGGATTCTATCCCGTCTGCCCCGGAACTGACCAGTATGTGCTCGGCGCTCCCTACATGCCTTACATTGACATGCAGCTCGAGAACGGCAAGCACATCATCGTAAAGGCTCCGGGCGTGAGCGACAAGAACCGCTACGTGCAGAGCGTGAAGATAAACGGCAAGCCCTACTCGAAGATGTACGTCACACACGGTATGCTCACAGCAGGATGCACCATCGAATTCAAGATGGGAAGCAAGCCCAACAAGACGCGTGGCATAGCTCCCGAGGACAAGCCATTCTCAATGACAAGGTAAACAATAAAAAACTCACAAGACTATGAAAATATCTAACATACATACATTAGCGATTGCCGCACTCTTGGCTCTCTCTTCATGCGGAACATCGCGTCAGGTTGCTAACGACGGTGCGTCTATTGCAGGCGGGCTGAAGGAGACCAAGAAGCAGACTATTGCTGCAAAACGCTGGAAGACTTTCTCCATTCCTGAGATAAAGTTCGAGGATAAGGCGCCTAAGAGCAACGGATCGCAGATTTACCATGCACTTATCACAAACCCGGACGCATATATAAATAAAGTGGCACGTGAGGTGCTCAACACCTTATACTATTCAGAGAAGGACAGCATACCCGCCATCCATCAGCTGCTCTACACCCTTGAGGACACTGACGGCATATCGGCAAAGGACGGCAATGACGGATATATAACCATATTCTACAGCACTCGGCACATCGAACGCTCGTTCAAAGACAACGACACGGCACGTGTGGACTTCGAGACACGCGGCGTACTGCTACACGAACTGACACATGCCTTCCAGCTTGAACCGCAAGGCATCGGCGACTATGGATCGAACAAGACATTCTGGGCGTTCATCGAGGGCATGGCAGACGCCGTTCGCGTCATCAACGACGGCTTCCACGGCGAGACCGACCGACCCAAAGGCGGCAGCTATAAGGACGGATATCGCAAGACGGGATATTTCCTTGCCTGGATTCAGAACACGAAAGACAAGGACTTCCTACGCAAGTTTAATCGCACCGCTCTCGAAGTGGTGCCATGGTCGTGGGACGGTGCCATACAGCGCATCTTCGGAAAAGACTGCACGATGGACGCATTGTGGCACGAATATCAGGTGGCAATGGGCGACATCAAGTAACAAACTGAATAAACAATGGCAATAATGCAGATAAAGAAAATAATAGTTTCGCTCGCCGTGCTTGCCGCACTTCCTTGTGCGGCAGCCGGCAAGCATCACACCCCCCGAAAGGTTGCAACAACGAAGACACCTGCCGACTACGTCAATCCGTTTGTCGGCACGGACGGATTCGGCAATGTCTATCCAGGTGCACAACTGCCGTTCGGCGGCATTCAGATAAGTCCAGACACGGACGAGCACTACTATGACTGTGCCTCCGGCTACAAATGGAACCGCGCTTCCATCCAGGGCTTCTCGCTGACTCACCTCAGCGGTACGGGCATTCCTGACCTCGGCGACTTCCTTTTCATGCCCGGTACGGGCACGGCGAAGCTCTCTCCCGGTACGGACGAGGCGCCTGACAGCGGCTATCGCTCACGATTCTCTCACAACGACGAGACGGCACAGCCCGGATATTACGCCGTACGTCTGACCGACTACGGCGTAAAGGCGGAGATGACGGCGGGAATGCGCAGCGGAATGTTGCGCTTCACATACCCGAAAAGCGACAGCGCCTTTGTGCTGATAGACATGAATCACACACTTTGGCAGAAGTGTGCATGGGCTAATCTGCGCGTGGAGAACGACTCCACCATCACCGGATACAAGCTCGTAAAGGGTTGGGGACCTGAGCGCCACATCTATTTCCGCGCCGTATTCTCAAAGCCGTTCACTGACTTTATGATTTATCAGAACCAGAAACCGGTGGTATACAACACCTCACGATTCCGCAGCAACCGCGAGGCATGGGGCGAAGGAGTTATGTTTACAGCCCGATTCGGCACCGACGATGGCGAACAGATAACCGTACGCACAGCCATTTCTGCCACAGGTACGGACGGTGCCGCCGTGAACATGCAGGAACTGGAAGGCAAGACGTTCGACGGAGTGCGCCGTGAGGCTTACGACCGATGGAACCGCGAATTGTCGCGCTACGTAATAGAAGGATCCGAAACGCAGAAGCGCACATTCTATACTTCGGCATACCACGCAGCTCTCTGCCCCTTCGTCTACGACGACGCTGACGGCAAGTATCTCGGGCTCGACAAGAATGTGGAGCGCGAGCAAGGATTCACCAATCTCACCGTATTCTCACTGTGGGACACTTATCGTGCCTTTCATCCGCTGATGAACCTCGTACATCAGGACGTCCAGGCTGATGTGGCCAACTCTCTGCTTGCCCATTACGACAAGAGCGTGGAGAAGATGCTGCCTTACTGGTCGTTCGGAAGCAACGAGACGTGGTGTATGATAGGCTATCACGCCGCAGCGGTACTGGCAGACATGATAGTGAAGGACGTGAAGGGATTCGATCATGAGCGTGCGTTCAAGGCTATGGTCACCACGGCAATGAACAATCACTACGACTGTCTGCCTGAATACAGACAGCTGGGTTACGTGCCGTTCGACAAGGAAGCCGAGTCCGTATCGAAGACTCTGGAATATGCTTACGACGACTATGCCATTGCGCAAGCGGCTCTCAAGCTCGGCCATAAGCGCGAATACGAGTATTTCCTCAACCGTGCCATGAGCTATCAGAACCTGCTCGACCCAGACACGAAGTATATGCGAGGACGCGACATGGAAGGCAACTGGCGCACACCTTTCGCTCCCGTAGCCTATCAAGGTCCGGGTTCGGTAAACGGATGGGGCGACATCACCGAAGGATTCACCGTACAGTATCACTGGACCGTTCCGCAGGACGTGCAGGGACTCATCAATCTCATGGGACGCGACACGTTTAAGGCACGCCTCGACTCGCTCTTCCAGTACGAACTGCCTGAGGACATTCCCGGCGCACACGACATTCAGGGACGCATCGGAGCCTACTGGCACGGCAACGAGCCATGCCACCACGTCACTTACCTATACAACTATATTGGTGAGGGATGGCAATGTCAGAAGTGGGTGCGCAACATCATCGACAGCTTCTACGGCGACCAGCCCGGCTCGCTCTGCGGCAACGACGACTGCGGACAGATGTCGGCATGGTATATATTCAACTGCATGGGATTCTATCCCGTATGTCCTTCGAGCGGCATCTATAACATCGCTTCGCCGGCATTGCCTGCCATCGACGTGACGATGTCAAACGGAAAGCACATCAGCGTAACCACGAAGAACTGGAGCAAGAAGGCGGTATACGTCAGCCAAGTGCTGCTCAACGGAAAGAAGTACAGCAAGTCATACCTTACATGGGACGACATAAAGGACGGAGTTGACATACTGTTCGTGATGAGCGCCAAGCCTAACCGAAAGTGGGCCACTGCCGTAGAAGACATAGCGCCGTCGGTGTCCTTACCGGGCAAGACGCTTCTCTATAAGCCGATGTCGCAGCCACAACTATAGGCCAGACCACCAATTAATAACAAGATGTTGACCTTAATTCGGATTATTTTCCCTAAATTTGCAGATATATAACAAGAAACAGAGCAAAAGAGATATGACACAAGAAGAAAAGACACAGTTGGAAGAGCGCATCGTGGATGTGCTCAAGACTGTCTACGACCCCGAAATACCAGTCAACATCTACGACCTCGGACTTATATATAAGATTGAGGTGAATGACGAGAGCGACGTCGACATCGACATGACCTTCACAGCACCGACATGTCCTGCTGCCGACTTCATCCTCGAAGACGTAAGGCAGAAGGTGGAAGGACTCGAAGGCGTGCATAGCGCCGTCGTCAACCTCGTCTTCGAACCCGTCTGGGACCAGAGCATGATGACGGAAGAGGCTAAGTTTGAACTGGGTTTCGACTAAACAACAAAAAAACTGATTGAGGATGAAAAACGTATATTTCCTTAGCGATGCCCACCTCGGCTCGTGGGCCATCGACCACAGCCGCACGCAGGAGCGACGGCTGGTTCGTTTCCTTGACAGCATAAAGACAAAGGCGCGCGCCATCTACCTCCTCGGCGACATGTTCGATTTCTGGTGCGAGTGGCGATACGTGGTGCCTAAGGGCTACACGCGCTTTCTCGGCAAGCTGTCCGAACTGACCGACATGGGTGTGGAGGTGCATTTCTTCACCGGCAACCACGACATCTGGACATACGGATACTTGCAGGACGAGTGCGGACTCATTGTACATACGAAGCCGGAGACAGTGGAGATATACGACCGCATCTTCTATCTCGCTCACGGCGACGGACTGGGCGACCCTGACCGCAAGTTCAAGCTGCTCAGCCGCGTGTTCCACAACAAGACATGCCAGCGCCTCTTCGCCATGCTACATCCACGTTGGGCGATGTGGTTCGGTCTGACATGGGCTCGCGACTCTCGTCTGAAGCGTGCCGACGGCAAGGAGCCTCCTTACATGGGCGAGGACAAGGAATACTTGGTGCAGTTTGCCAAGCAATACATGAAGACGCACAAGGACGTAGACTACTTCATGTTCGGTCACCGTCACATCGAGCTTGACCTATTCCTTTCGAAGAAGACACGACTCATGATTCTCGGCGACTGGATAACGCAGTTCACCTACGCCGTGTTCGACGGCGAGCACATGTTCCTGGAGGAATACGTGGAGGGAGAAAGCCAACCGTAAACGACATAAGATAATAATAAAAGTAGCGGAGGTCTCCGGCCTCCGCAGCAAGCAAGAATAACACAAGTAATGTTACTAATTTGTTTGCTGCGGAGGCCGGAGACCTCCGCTACTTTTATATTCTTATATTCGATTAGAGAGCGAACTTGTAACCAAGAGTAATCTGGAATACGCTGTTCATAGGATCGCCACCGTCCCATACCTTTGTTACGCCGAAGTTATAGCGAGCGTCGAAGACAACATTGCTATACTCATAGCTGAGACCAACGGGGATAGAGAAGTCGAATGACTCAGCGTCAGTATTGTCCTTTGTTATAGAAGTGCTGCCACCGCTGACCTTAACCTTGTCGCTTACATTGAATGCAGGCTGGATACCGAGCTTAACAGCCAGACCCTTCACTACGTAAACGTTAGCGAGGATAGGAATGTTGATGTAGTCGAGCTTCTGAGTAGAAGTGATGCCCTTCTCCTCATACTTATTACCCTGCATAGAGTAAATTAAGCCAGCGCTGATGCTGAAGATGTCAGTTGCCTGATATTCTGCCTCTACACCTGCTGCGAGACCGATGCGCGGGTCAGCGCCGTCAGACTTTGTGAGGGATGCTACGTTCATACCAATCTTCGGCTGCAATGTGAAAGTGCCGACTGCCTGCTGTGCGTAAGATGCTACAGATGCGAGCATCACTACTGCTGTAAGTAAAATCTTCTTCATAATAAAACGAATCTAGTTTGTTAATTGATTTTGATTTACTATATTCGGAATCATTACTGATACCGGTTGCAAAGATAGGGCAAAAAGGAATACCATCAAAGCGTTTTTGTTACTTTTCTTACGTTTTTCATCCAAAAAATTGGTCGGAATTTCCTTTTGAGGCTTATTTTAATAGAAAACAACCATCAGAACTTGACTTTTAAAGAAAAAAAAGCCATGTAAGCATACAAGAAAGCAACAAGGGCTGTAGAGCAAATTAATTGAGCCCTATTGCCACTCGTATGAAAATAATTTACTACTTTTGCAAAGTGTATGTGACAATCTCGCGGTATAAGCGAAATCGTACTATACACCATCACCTTGACAATAAACTTTTAAGTATTCTATAAAAGAAAATTATGAATTTACTTGAACACATCGTTGCGCGCGCAAAGAGCGACAAACAGCGCATCGTGCTCCCTGAAGCTACAGAGGAGCGCACACTTAGAGCTGCCGACCGTGTACTGGCCGACGACCTCGCCAACCTTATTCTTATCGGCAACCCCGACGAGCTGAAGAGCCTCGCAGAGAAGTGGGACCTCCACAACATCGACAAGGCCACTATCGTCGACCCGCTGAACAACCCCAAGGCAGAGGAGTATGCCGAACTGCTCGCAGAACTTCGCAAGAAGAAGGGCATGACCATCGAGCAGGCTCGCGAGCTGGTGAAGAACCCGCTCTACCTCGGATGTATGATCATCAAGACTGAAGGTGCAGACGGACAGATCTCTGGAGCTCTCAGCACCACGGGCGACACTCTTCGTCCCGCTCTCCAGATTATCAAGTGCGCACCCGGCGTGACATGTGTTAGTGGAGCCATGCTTATGCTCACACACGAGCATCAGTACGGCGACGACGGCATCATCGTAATGGGCGACGTTGCCGTTACTCCGATGCCTACAGCTGACCAGCTGGCACAGATTGCCGTTTGTACAGCACAGACAGCCCGCTCGGTAGCCGGCATTCAGGATCCGCGCGTTGCTATGCTCAGCTTCTCTACAAAGGGTTCGGCAAAGCACGAGGTTGTGGACAAGGTAGTGGAGGCAACACGCATCGCTCACGAGCTTGCTCCTGACCTCAAGCTTGACGGCGAGCTTCAGGCTGACGCAGCCCTCGTTCCTGCCGTAGGCGAGAAGAAGGCTCCCGGTAGCCCCATCGCTGGTCACGCCAACGTCCTCGTTGTTCCCTGCCTCGAGGTGGGCAACATCTCATACAAGCTGGTTCAGCGCCTCGGCAACGCCATCGCCATCGGCCCGATTCTCCAGGGTATCGCCCGTCCGGTGAACGACCTCTCACGCGGTTGCTCAGTGGACGACATCTACTACATGGTAGCGATTACAGCTTGCCAAGCAATGGACGCAAAGAAGTAATGTCGCGTTATTACAAATAAATCAAAATTCAAAAATAATAATATGAAGATATTAGTGCTTAACTGTGGAAGTTCTTCCATCAAGTACAAGCTTTACAATATGGACGACAACTCCGTGCTGGCAGCAGGCGGTGTTGAGCGTATCGGCCTCGACGAGGCATTCATTAAGGTGACTCTCCCCAACGGCGAGAAGAAGAAGATTATGCACGACATGCCGGACCACAAGGAAGGCGTCAACTTCGTGTTCCAGTGCCTCCTCGATTCTGAGATCGGTGCCATCAAGAGCCTCGACGAGATCGACGCTGTAGGTCACCGCATCGTGCAGGGTGGCGACCTCTTCGAGAAGAGCGTCATCGTGGACAAGTCTGTAGAGGACGGCATCGAGAGCCTCTGCGACCTCGCTCCCGTTCACAACGCAGGTCACCTCAAGGGTCTGCGCGCCGTGGACAAGCTCATGCCCAACGTGCCGCAGGTATGCGTCTTCGACAACGCTTTCCACAGCACAATGCCAGACTACGCTTACCTCTACGCCATTCCTTATGAGCTGTACGAGAAGTATCACGTACGTCGCTACGGCTTCCACGGAACCAGCCACCGCTACGTATCGCAGCGCGTCTGCGAATACCTCGGTCGTGACATCAAGACACAGCGCATCATCACCTGCCACATCGGCAACGGTGCCAGCGTTTCTGCCGTTAAGTTCGGCAAGTGCGTCGACACATCTATGGGTCTGACTCCGCTCGCTGGCGTTATGATGGGTAGCCGCTCTGGCGACATCGACCCGTCTGCCGTAACCTTCCTCATGGAGAAGCTCGGCAAGAAGCCGCAGGAGATGGCTGACTTCCTCAACAAGGAGAGCGGCGTGCTCGGCATCACCGGCATCTCTTCTGACATGCGCGAGATTGAGAACGCTGCCGCTGAGGGCAACGAACGTGCAAAGCTCGCTCTCAAAATGTACAACTACCGCATCAAGAAGTACATCGGTGCTTACGCAGCCGCTATGGGTGGCGTTGACATCATCGTATGGACAGCCGGTGTCGGCGAGAACCAGATTGGCACTCGTCTCGAGGCTTGCTCTGACCTTGAGTTCCTCGGCATCAAGATTGACGAGGAGGCCAACAAGGTTCGCGGCGAAGAGGCCATCATCTCCACTCCCGACTCAAAAGTTACGGTATGCGTAATCCCGACTGACGAGGAGCTGATGATCGCAAAGGACACTATGGCTTTGCTCCAGAAGTAAGCGAAGAAGTTCTGCTAAGAAAGAATAAACAATAACACAATCAACAACAAAAGAGGGTATCGAGAATCACATATCAAGATTTGCGACACCCTCTTTTTGTATAATCACTACCTAAAACTACATTAATATGAAAAAAACTATCTCAACATTGTTCACGCTGCTGCTCGTGCTTGTTCTGGCATCATGCAGCGACTCTTCTAAGGAAATAGAAGGATTCAAGTTTACGGGCAAAGGCATCTTCGGAGAAATTCCCTTAATGTTCGCAGAAAACGCACAAAAGATAAAGGAAGGTACATTCGAAGACGACTACTCGAAGTATCAAAAGGTGATGGACGAGCACCAAAGCTTCGAGGTGGAGTGCGAGGTTATGAAAGGCGAAACCATAACTAAGGGAATCATCAAGTTCCAGAAGGAGTGCAACACTTACTACATTAACCACACCGGCGGTTATGCACGCTATGAATCCAGGTTGTCTGAAGATGTGAGAGGAGCATTCGACTATGGCGAAAGGATACATATCTGCGGACTGGACAAGGACGGAGTGCTTGTCACAAATTACGGACCACACAACACCTACACAATCGAAGGCTCCATCAGCAGCTACATGCTGAAATCAACCAAATTCGGCGAACGCAACTACAAAAGTCGCATCAGAAAACTGTATGACTGGGACCGCATTGTGAAAATCGTTGTCACCAACGACGAAGGCTTGACCACTTTACGCGAGAAGAGCACAGAGGCAAGGATGAAGAATCTCACAGACGAGGAGAAGACCATCGGAAAGGGCGACCTCGCCGCCTTCGAACTGAAGGGCAGCGTACAGTCTGTAGTGGTCAAAACAGAATACGACAAGGTACGCTACAACTTCGACGAGGAGGGCAAGCTTATCTCCATCAACGGTGTACAGACCAATGAATGGTATCAGAACGTAGAGCGCGACGAGCAGGGCCGAATCTCGGCATATACTGAGGGCGAGTACGACATGGTGTTGTCGAACAAACTGATTTACGGCAAGAACGGTTTCCTGGAAAAGCGTATCACTAATGACATGGGCGAGTGTGTCACCACTTACACATACAATGAGGCAGGCTTCCTTACAAGCGACCACCAGGTCGGCGAATACACGGAGATGGGAGCCGACAAGCCGGAGAAGGTGGATGTGAAGAATACATATAAGTATAAGGGCATTGACGACCACGGCAACTGGACCAGACGCGAGACGGTACCTGCTGACGACACTGAGGAACCGATACGCGTAGCACGCAGCATTATGTATTACGATTAAATCGGTGCTTTGTAGTGGTAGACATATTAGAAAAGTAAACAGCTGATTTATCATCAAAAAAAGTGTAGAGCGTGATAAATTAATATAGATTAGCATAATGTAACCCCCTCAAACATTTGTGGGTCTCAACTTTTATACGTAAATTTGCTTCACATATTATAATGAGGAAATGTGGACATACTACTGCCACTACCAAACTTAACAAGACATGAATATACAGGACTTCAACAATACCAAATGGAGCCGCAACATAATTCTCGTTGACGGCGACTACGTGGACAATGTCGCCTTCAACCTTATCGTCAACTTCGAGAGAATGATCGGCAGACGCATACAGAAAGCCGATACGGCAAGATGGATTGACTGCATAGCGCTCGACGGAGGAATGCGCGAGGGACGCGACTCGGACGGAGAGACGCAGGTGATATTCATCCACTCGAAGGAGAAGACTGCTCTCGACAACTTCAATCCGGGTTCGTACGAGACTGACCTCAACGCCAAGGCTTTCAAGGATACGCTCGGGGAGTTCATCATCAGCTCTTATCCCGTGGAGGAAGTGGTGAAGCACGACGACTTCTTCCTCGATGTTCTCAAGACCGTGGTCAACCATAAGGACGTACACCGCGTGATGGCTGTGCCCAATGCAGAGCATGCGCCGCTGTGGGAAGAGATAAGACACGCCCTGCGCGACATCGACGACGAGGAGAAACGCATAACGCTCTTCGCCATGCAACCGCTCTCAGGCGGCAACTTCAAGCAGGAAATACTCGGCTACTCACTGATGAACGCACTCGGAATAAAGGGTGACGAGATATAATAATCAGAAATATAACAATAACAATCAAATAAAAAACAACGACGAAATGGGAAAAGTATTAATGATCGGCGCCGGTGGCGTCGCTACCGTTGCAGCGTTCAAGATAGCCCAGAACGCTGATGTCTTCACTGACTTTATGATAGCCAGCCGCACCAAGTCGAAGTGCGACAAGATTGTTGAGGCAATCGGCAACCCCAACATCAAGACCGCGCAAGTGGACGCTGATAACGTGGAACAGCTGAAGGCTCTCTTCAACGACTACAAGCCGGAGCTTGTCATCAATCTCGCCCTGCCTTATCAGGACCTCACCATCATGGAGGCTTGTCTGGCTTGCGGATGCTCATATCTCGATACTGCCAACTACGAGCCGAAGGATGAGGCTCACTTCGAGTATTCATGGCAGTGGGCTTACAAGAAGCGCTTCGAGGATGCCGGACTGACCGCTATCCTCGGTTGTGGATTCGACCCGGGCGTGACAAGCATCTTCACAGCTTACGCAGCAAAGCACCACTTCAAGGAGATTCAGTATCTCGACATCGTGGATTGCAACGCCGGCAACCATCACAAGGCTTTCGCCACTAACTTCAACCCTGAGATAAACATCCGTGAGATCACTCAGAAGGGTCTCTATTGGGAAGACGGCAAGTGGGTGGAGACAGCTCCGCTCGAAATACACAAGCCGCTCAACTATCCCGAAATCGGTCCGAAGGAGAGCTACCTGCTCCACCACGAGGAGATTGAGAGCCTCGTAAAGAACTATCCCACCATCAAGCGTGCCCGCTTCTGGATGACTTTCGGTCAGCAGTATCTCACATATCTCGACTGCATCCAGAACCTCGGAATGTCTCGCATCGACGAAATCACATACGAGGCTCCGCTCGCTGACAATCCTTCAGAGAAGGTGAAGGTGAAGATTGTGCCGCTGCAGTTCCTCAAGGCTGTGCTGCCTAACCCGCAGGACCTCGGCGAGAACTACGACGGACAGACCTCTATCGGCTGCCGCATCCGTGGTATCGACAACGAGGGCAAGGAGCAGACTTACTACGTATATAACAACTGCTCACACGAGGCTGCATACAAGGAGACCGGCATGCAGGGCGTAAGCTACACAACTGGCGTTCCCGCAATGATCGGTGCCATGATGTTCTTCAAGGGACTGTGGCGCAAGCCGGGCGTATGGAACGTAGAGGAGTTCGATCCGGATCCGTTCATGGAGCAGCTCAACAAGCAGGGACTGCCCTGGCACGAAGTGTTCGGCGGCGACCTCGAACTGTAATTAGGAATTCAAAACTCAAAATTCTTTTATGGCAAAGACAGAAGAACAGAATGCTGCTTTGGAGGGCAAGCTGAAAGCTCTCCAGGCAACAATGTCAAAGATAGAAAAAGACTTCGGCAAGGGAGCCATCATGAAGCTCGGCGACGAGCAGGTGGATAATGTCGAAGTAATCCCGACCGGCAGTATCGGTCTGGACGCCGCTCTCGGCGTTGGCGGCTACCCGAAGGGACGTATCATAGAAATCTACGGACCGGAGTCGTCCGGTAAGACCACACTCGCCATCCATGCCATCGCAGAGGCACAGAAGAACGGCGGCATCGCTGCCTTCATCGACGCTGAGCACGCCTTCGACCGCTTCTATGCCGCCAAGCTCGGCGTAGACGTTGACAATCTCTGGATTTCACAGCCAGACAACGGTGAGCAGGCGCTCGAGATTGCTGACCAGCTGATTCGCTCGTCAGCCATCGACATCATCGTCATCGACTCCGTTGCGGCTCTTACTCCGAAGGCGGAGATTGAGGGCGACATGGGTGACAACAAGGTGGGACTGCAGGCTCGTCTGATGTCGCAGGCGCTCCGCAAGCTCACCAGCACCATCTCGAAGACCAACACCACATGTATCTTCATCAACCAGTTGCGTGAAAAGATCGGCGTGATGTTCGGCAATCCAGAGACAACAACGGGTGGTAACGCCCTGAAGTTCTATGCTTCAGTACGTCTGGACATCCGCAAGGTGACTGGCATCAAGGACGGCGACCAGATTATCGGCAATCAGGTTCGCGTGAAGGTCATCAAGAACAAGGTGGCTCCTCCGTTCCGTAAGACCGAGTTTGAGATTACCTTCGGCGAAGGCATCTCAAAGGTTGGCGAGATTGTAGACCTCGGCGTAGAGTATGGCATCATCCAGAAGTCAGGCTCATGGTATTCTTACAACGGTTCGAAGTTGGCGCAGGGTCGCGACGCAACAAAGTCGCTCCTCAAGGACAATCCCGAACTAATGGAAGAACTCGAAGGACTTATCAAGCAAGCCATCGCTGATAAGCGCGAGGGATAAATAAAACATAAAAATATAGGAGGTACGGCAAGAAGCTGTACCTCCTTTTTTTTATTTGCGAAACACTTATCCTCTTATATGTTTCGCAGTATCTTCATATACTCTTCGTAACTGATAAACTTTCCTCCCATCGACTTCAGATGAGGAGTCTCCAACTGGCAGTCTATCATCTTTCCGCCATGTTCACGCATGAAGTCGGCGAGGAAGATTAGGGCTATTTTGCTGGCGTTGGGCACAAGCGAGAACATGCTCTCGCCGATGAAACAGCGTCCGATGGTGACGCCGTAGAGTCCTCCGACGAGGCGGTCGCCTTGCCAGACCTCCACACTTTGTGCGAGATTCTGACGGTGAAGCTCCTTGTAAGCCTCCATCATCTCCGTGCCGAGCCATGCTCCCTCTTTCTTGTCGCGACCCTGCGCCTCCGAGCAACCTTGGATGACGCCGTCAAAACATTCGCCGATGGAGACATCATACGTTCCCTTGTTCATCAGCGTACGCATGGAATGCGACACGTGTATCTCGTCAGGGAATATCACGAAACGCTGCTGCGGACAATACCACAGCGGCTCGTCGCAGTCGCGGAACGAAAACCAAGGGAAGATGCCGTTGGAGTAAGCGAGGAGCAGGCGGTCGACACTCAGGTCGCCACCCACACACAACAGTCCGTCCGGCTCAACGTTCACCGGCATAGGAAACACCAGTTCCTTACCTATTCTGTATATCATATTTGTCTTTTTATTTCTCCACTTTCCTCAACTCAATCTTTCCTTCCGTCACCACAGCCTCAGCCTTTCCGCCGCCGCGCAGCCATCCGAAGAGTATTTCGCGCATCAGGAGAGGCTTCAGCATGTTGCTTACCACGCGGTCCAGCTCGCGCGCTCCGTACTCCGCCGTGAATCCTTTCTTGAGCAACAGCTCGCGTGCCTCGTCCGATACCATCAGCTCCACATTCTTTGCGGCAAGCTTGTCAGCCAAACGACGCAGCGACTTGTCAAGTATCAGCTCTGCCATGTGGCGGTCCATGTCGTGGAAGACGATGGTGTCTGTCAGGCGATTGAGAAACTCCGGCTTGAAGGTCTTCTTCACCTGCGTCAGCATCGCCTCACCTCTCGACACTGTTCCGCCGAATCCGATGTTAGCTCTTGAAGCGTATTGCGCTCCGGCGTTGGACGTCATGATGATGATAACCTCCTGGAAGTCGGCACGCTGTCCGCGGTTGTCTGTCAGCGAAGCATAGTCCATCACCTGGAGGAAGATATTATATATGTCGGGATGCGCTTTCTCTATCTCGTCAAAGAGCAGCACGCAGTTGGGCGTCTTCCTGATGGCGTCGGTCAGCAGACCTCCGTCCTCGTAGCCCACATATCCCGCAGGCGAACCGATAAGCTTAGCCACGGCATGCTTCTCCGCATATTCACTCATGTCGAAGCGTACAAGGCGCACGCCGAGCTGGTTGGCGAGAACCCTTGCCACCTCCGTCTTTCCCACACCCGTAGGTCCGACGAAGAGAAGGCTTGCCATGGGCTTCTGCTCCTCGGCGAGACCTGCCTTTGCCATCTGCACAGCCTCCACCACCTTGTCCACGGCGGTGTCCTGACCGTATATCTGACGCTTCATGTCGTCGGCGAGAGTCATGAGTCGGTCGTCGCGACCTTCCTTCAGCACGTCTGCGTCAATCTTGCAGAGCTTCGCCAATACGTCGCTCAGCAGTTTTCGGTCTACGCTCTGCCTTTTCTGCGTGGTAAGCGGATGAGTCTCGCGGTAAGCTCCAGCCTCGTCCAGCAGGTCCACCGCCTTGTCAGGCAGGAAGCGGTCCTTCATATAGCGCGACGTATAGCGCACGGCATACTCCGCTGCACCCTTGGCATACTTCACGCCATGGAATTTCTCATATCCCGGCAACAGTCCGCTTACGATGCGTATGGCGTCGTCAATGGACGGCTCTGCTATGTCAATCTGCTGGAAACGGCGCACCAGAGATTTCTGTCGGGCTACGTAACGGTTAAACTCGTCGTACGTCGTCGATCCGATAAACCTTATCACGCCGTTCTCTAAGTAAGGCTTGAGGATGTTGGCACCGTCCAGCGAAGAGTCGCCACCCGAACGTCCAGCCCCCACAAGGTTATGTATCTCGTCGATGTAGAGGATGTCGTTGCCCTCGGCAGCCAGACCCTCCATCACCATCTTCATGCGCTTCTCGAAGTCGCCACGGAACTGTGCGCCAGCCACCATCGTTGCCATGTCCATCATATAGACACGCGCACCCTTCAGACGTTCTGGCACCTCGCCACGCTCAATCATCGCCGTCAGTCCGTAGACGAGAGCCGTCTTGCCCACGCCCGGTTCGCCGACGTGCAGCGGATTGTTCTTGTCCTTGCGGCAGAGCACGCGAATGGTGCGCTCCAGCTCGTCCTCTCGTCCGATGAGCGGATTGTGCGAAGCGTACGTGTCGTTGAGGCAGGTCACGAGGCTGCGCCATTGCTTGGGCTGCATGTGGTCGCCTTCTTCATCGCCGTCCTCCGACATGTCCATGAAGCTCATGCGCGACATCTCGTAGCAGCTGACGAGGAACGACATGAATCCCGGCTGGTCGTCGCCTACAGCGAGGTGCAGGCAGTAAGCCGCCAGCGACTCCTTCAGCTCCATCATGGCGGAGATGATATGCGGAATGTCCAGCTCGTCGCTTTCCGCGAACTGCGCCTGCTTCACGGCATGCGCCATCATCTCGCTGAACTGCTCCGAACCCTCTATGGTGTAAGAGACACCCTCAGGCACCTGCTCCATCTTCGTCAGCTCAGGGCGCAGCTTCTCCTGAATGGCCCGTGCGTCCAGCTCGGCAGTGGAGGCTGCCTCCACGAAAGGTTCTTGCTCGGCGATGGCGTAAAGCACATGCTCAGGCGTGACAAACTCATGTCGCCACTTGTCGCAAAGCGAAATGGCGTACTGAAAAGCTTTTGATGTATCGTTACTGTTAGTCATGTGTCTTCTTTGTGCTTAAAGTGGTTTACATTCGAGGCGCAACGGGAATCCCTCGTCACGCGCCATAGTCGTGGCTTTCCTCACCTTCGAGCGTGCCACGTCGTAGCTGTATACGCCCACTACGGCGCTGCCCTTGCGGTGGACATCCAGCATGAGAGCCTCGGCCTCGGGCTGGCTCTTGAAGAATACGGACGTCAAGACCTTCACCACGAAGTCCATCGTAGTGAAGTCGTCGTTGAAAATAATAACCTTATAGCGACGCGGCTCCTTCAGGTCGGAGCGAACACGGTCGCGAACGGAAGTCTGTTCATTTGCCATAGTTATGCAAAGATACGTAAAGTAGACGATAAAAGCAATATAAACACCGCGCTTTTTTACGCTTGTCATATTTGCAACCCAAGAATTAGCCTTTTATACTATTTTGTCATTAAAAAGAGATGAAAAACGAATAATATGTTATAAAAAAGGAAGAACTGATAATATAGACATAGGAAATAATGACTATCTTTGCAAAAGAATACTTGAAACACAACAAATTCATCAGACTAACTCTAAAGCATAAAAGATAATTAACACGCATAAGAAGGATAAAAGAATATGGATACAGTGAATAAAGATAAGAAAGAGCGAAAGGTAGACTTCAATCTTATCGCGGACAGCGGTATGGCCGACTATTCTGACGGCGATATCATCGTCATCGACAAGTTGGGAGTGAAGCCTATCGACGAGAACATAAAGCTGGATATGATCCTTATGGTGTTCTGTACGAAGGGACGCATACAGTGCGACATTAACGAAAAGACCTATATGGCTAATGCCGGAGACGTCATCATCTGCCTCCCCAACTCGTATCTGAGCAACTACCTCATATCCCCTGACTTCGAGTCGCACATCATCGGCTTGTCTTACAGCGCATCGCAGCGAAAGATAAGCCTCACGAGCGACGCGCTTGACATCTTCTGCTATATAGGACAAAACCCCATCGTACATCTTGACGCAGAGCGCCAGGTTCTCATGTCGAAGTATTACTCGATGATATCGCACAAGATACATAACCCGCACGGACTCTTCCACAAGGAGATAATGCACGGCATCTTCGAGTGTGCCTTCTACGAACTTTGCGCCCTTATCTCGCCACACATCCAGTATGAGTTCGGCGGAGGCAACCTAAAGCAGGGCAATCTCATCTTCAAGAAGTTCATAGAGGAGCTGAGCAAGAACGAGGGTCGCATGCGCAGCGTGAAGTATTACGCCGAGCGTCTCTGCATCACGCCGAAATATCTCTCGTTCATATCCAAGTCGGTGAGCCAAAAGACGGCGCTCTATTGGGTGCACGACTATACGATGAAGGCCATCGTGAGGTATCTGAAATACTCCAACATGTCGATAAAGGAGATATCGGAGAAGCTGGAATTCCCCAACCTCTCCTTCTTCGGAAAGTTCACGAAGGGACACCTCGGCGTCTCGCCGACGGAATTCAGAAAGCGTCAAAGCATAAAGAAAGAAGGTCAATAGGGTCGCGCTGACGCAGGATTAGTATGACAATATTTGCATTTCTGATGCTCAATACTGTGAGCTGAGCGCACAACAAAATCTTTGGTGCGAAATTCTTGAGTTTTGAGCGGTTTGAGATAATATGCTTATACACAGCGCGTTATGCGCTTTCTAAGCGAAGCGTTATGATATCAGACTCGCAAACGAGCCGTTTTTCTCTGCAATAGTGCCTCTTTTACACTCTGATACAGCCACTGTTGTCATACAATAAAGCCTCTTTTACACTCTGATAGCGGCACTATTGGACTGTAAAAGAGGCTTTATTGTTAAGCACGGGTGCAGTTTGCGTAGCTTGACACGCCCAAAACAGCAAATCAGAACTCTAAAATCAATTTTTATTTTGTAACATCTTTTTACTCTTTGTACGATATTTGCATGGGGGACGACAAGCAAAAAAAATATGGGCAGCCATTGGGGCTGTCCATATTTCTTTGAGTGAACTGAGTTTTTATATTTATGACATTTTCTTTTAGAAGTTGATGTCAATACCAGCTGCGAAAACGTTGTTGTTACGCGAGTAGTCGGCGGAGTAGTTGATGGCGTTGCCCGGTATGAGCTCCACTGACTCCGTTGTCTTCTTGTGCTGATAGAAAGTGTGGAAGTAAGCCACGGTGAGGCTCATCTTCTTGTTGAAGTGCCATACGCCACCCAAGCCCACTGAGTTAGAACTGGTCACGAACGACTTGTCGTCCATGAAGCGCTTGTCCTTCGATGTTGTGGCCTCCTCTTCAGGCAGACCGTAGTTGGTGCTCTGCCATCCGGCGCTGACCGTGAACTTCTTGTTGATGTCATACTCCACGCCGGCGTTATACTCCAGTGTGCCGTGGTCGAGCTTCTCCTGACGGTTATTGTATGCCTTGGCGTTCTTGTCGTCGAAGAAGTGGAAGCCTACGTTGATGCGGAGCGGATCGATGGGGCTGTAGCCTACGCCTACGCTGAGGTATGCGGGGATGTCAGCGGCAATCTTCTTGCCGTCAGCATACTCGCCGATAGCCTCGTCCAGCTCGGTGTCGAACTGATTCTTCAGACCCAGCATAGTCTTCTGCACAGTCTGGTTGGCAAGTACTGCAGTCGCTGCAGCCTCTGCTTTTGCAGCAGCCTGCTCAGCAGGCAGACCAGCCTGAGTAAACTGAGCGGTCAGAATCTGAGTCATCTGAGAAGAGAGGTTGGCGGGAAGGTTACCGATACTCGGCACAAGGTTCACCGACTTGTTCTTCAGACGCATACGGGTCTTGAATTCGTACTTGGCTGAGAAGTTCCACTTGCCGGTCTTGAAGTCAACGCCGATAATCGGAGTGAAACCGATGCCGTTCTGGTCGCAGCTAAGCTCAATGTTGGCAGCGTCCTTCTTAGTGGGGTCGAGCACCATATAGAGGGGCATGTTGCCCACCTTGATGTCCTCCACGTATCCGTAATAGTTGGTTGTGGCGTAAATGCCGCGAACGCCTCCGAAGACGCTGAAGTTGTCAGACACCTTGTAAGCGGCGCCGAGCGAAAGACCGAAGTAGTACTGACGGCCGTGCATATAGCTGTTAAAGCTGTACTTGCCGCCAGCTCCGAAAGCCTGGTCAGAGCCGAACATGCTCACCTCTCTGCCGAGAACGCTTCCGAGGGCTCCGTCAACGGTGCGTGCAAGACCGCAAGCTGCCATGGCTGTCTCTGCCACGATGCGCTCAAACGATCCCAGACCGTTGTCGAACGTACACTTGCCGCCGCCACCGGTCAAGGCGAAGTTGCCCTGGAACGACCAGCGGCCCTTGTTGTAGGCGTATTGGAATGAGGGGATGACGGGCGCGAACGCCTCACCCTTGAATTCGCGTGGTGTGATGGGGTTGTTGACGTTATTGGTGAACAGACTGTAGTCGTTCTTTATCGTACGGTCCTGATAGGCGAGCTGCCAGTTGATGGAGAGGTGGTGGCCGTCACCGAGGAACACTACGCCGGCGGGGTTATAGTAAACGCCGTCTATTCCTATAGAAGCCTCACGGCTCATCATTCGGTTGAACGCTACATTCTGATTGGTGTTTGTGAGGAATCCTCCTGCAAACGAGACACTGCTTGACGCAATCGCTGCTGTCAAACAAGCTGCTTTTAATTTGTTCATCTTAAATAACCTTTATTAAATTGGTTGCAAAGGTAAGCAAATTGTTCTCTTTTTCCGTGTTTGCGACTTTCAATTTAAAGTCTATTAACAAAACAAACGGCTTCTATTGCACAAAGAATTAGGTTTGTGCAATAAAAGCCGCTGTTTCTTAGCTCTTTCATAACCTATAAATCCATAGGTTCTTCTTGGCATATTACATAAATTAATGTAAATTTGCTGACCCAATCAGATATACAAATCAATAATCCTTATATTATATAATAATGAGAGAAGACTTTAAGTTTGAGATATGCGCCAATGGCGTGGAGAGTTGTCTGGCAGCGCAGGAAGGAGGCGCTGACCGTGTGGAACTTTGTGCGGGCATTCCCGAGGGCGGCACGACGCCGTCGTACGGAGAGATAAAGGTGGCACGCCGTCTGCTTACCACCACCCGTCTGCACGTCATCATCCGTCCGCGCGGCGGCGACTTCCTCTATTCGCCGCTTGAGGTGGAGCGTATGCTGGAGGACATCCGCGTATGCCGTGAGCTTGGCGTTGACGGCGTGGTGATAGGCTGTCTGAATGCTGACGGTACGCTGGACATGGACGCCAACCGTCGCCTCGTTGAGGCTGCCGAAGGAATGTCAGTGACGTTCCATCGTGCTTTCGACCGCTGCCGCGACCCACACCTCGCTCTCGAACAGCTCATCCAGCTCGGCGTTGACCGTGTCCTGACTTCCGGTCAGCAGCCCACCGCCCTTGAAGGCATCGGTCTGCTGCGCACCCTCAACGCACTCGCCGCAGGACGCATCATCATCATTGCCGGTTGTGGCGTCAACGAGAACAACATACGTCAGATACGTGAGCAGACCGGCGTGCGCGAATTCCATTTCTCTGCCCGCATCCCCGTCCGCAGTCGCATGCAGTTTGCCAATCCCGACGTCTTCATGGGAGCCAAGGACGCCGACGAGTCAACATTGATGTATACGTCGGCAGAACGTGTGAGGACAACGATTGGGAAAGCGGTGGAGGAATAAATTGCAGTTTTTTTAAGTTGAGAGTTGAGAATACACATCCTCTCAGTTCTTCTCCTCCTCGTTCTGCTTCTTCATCTCCGGGTAAGAGATTCTGGTGTGATAGATGGCTTTCAGGCGTTCTATGAGAACCAGCTTGGCAATGGCGAGGTCGCGGAAGGTGATGGGGCATTCCTTGAAGTAGCCGTCCGTCACGTCCTGGTCAATCATGCGGTTGACGAGAGTGGAGATGCTCTCCTCCGTGTATTCGGGCAGGGAACGTGAAGCAGCCTCCACGCCGTCGGCAATCATAAGGATGGCCTGCTCGCGGGTGAACGGGTTGGGACCGGGATAGGTGAACGGAGCCGGATCGACCTCTTCTTCGGGATGCTCGTTCTTGTACTTTATGTAGAAGAACTTGGTGATGCCCGTGCCGTGGTGCGTCACGATGAAGTCGCGTATGATGGTCGGCAGGTTCTCGCGCTCAGCCAGTTTCACGCCCTCCGTGACGTGCGAGATGATGATGCGGGCGCTCTCCTGATAGGTGAGTGTGTCGTGCGGATTGACTCCAGCCTGATTCTCGGTGAAGAACACGGGATTCTTCATCTTGCCTATGTCGTGATAGAGGGCGCCGGTACGCACGAGCAGGGCGTTGGCTCCGATCTTGTTGGCAATCTCGGCGGCGAGGTTACCCACGGTGATGGAGTGCTGGAAGGTGCCGGGGGCTATCTCGGAGAGGTCGCGCAGCAGACCGCGGTTGGTGTTGGAAAGCTCGAAAAGCGTCACGCTCGACACGAATCCGAACATCTTCTCTATGATGTACATCATCGGATAAGCGATGAGCAGCAGCACGGCGTTGACCACGAAGTGGTAATACATGTCGTGGTCCATGCTGGAGAAGTCGTTGTCCTGCATCAGCTGCAGCGCCAAATAAACAAATGTGCTGCCTATTCCCACGAGGATGGCGGTCTTGAACACCTGCGCACGCCTTGTCAGCTCACGCAGCGAATAGATAGCGATGAGTCCTGCCACAAGCTGTATGATTATGAATTCGTACTGATAGCGCACGGCGGTGGTGCATATCAATATCATCGTAACGTGGCATACAAACGCCGTTCGGGAGTCCATAAACACTCGCACGAAAATGGGCACCATGGCGAACGGCAGCATGTAGACGCTGAGGAAGTTGTGGCGCATCATGAGCGAAACCACCACCGGGAACAGCGTTATGAGCGTATAGAGCATGGCTATGGATCGCGGCTTGTTGAAGTAGTCGCGGCGGAAGAGTCCCAAGTACATTGTGAATAGGAACACCATGAGCGTCACGAATATCACCTGACCGATGATAGTGTTGGTTATCTGCGTCTGTGTTGCCGACCTTCTCTTTATCTCTCGCTCGAACGAGCTGAGCACGCGGTACGTGTATTCGTCCACGATGTCGCCACGGTCGATGACCTTCTGTCCGCTCATCACCATGCCGCTGGCGGGCGGTATGGAGGAAAGGAGGTCGTTGCGCTCGGTCTCTGACTTGCCCTTGTCGTAGATAAGGTTAGGTTCGATGTAGTTGTTGAGGTTGCATCGCTGTAGGATGGGGCGTTGCATGGCTATCTGCTCGTCGATGAAGAGCTGCTCGTAGGCGGAGAGCGTGGAGTAGACGCACGCTAAGGAAATGCTCTGTGCGCTGTTGCCGCTCACCAGCCTCACCTGCGAAGTGGAGTCGCGGTAAGCCTCGTTATATTCGGGCGTATCCATGATGCCAGCCTGATATAGTCGGTGCAGGCGGTCTGCTATGAGGCGCACGTAATTGTGAGGCAGTCCGGGAATGCCGTTCTGATAGTCCGCCAGGAACTTGCTGACCTGCTTTTTCTCCACCGCCGGGTCGTAGTTGTAGTAAGGCTGATAGGTCTCCAGCAGCGAGTCTTCCTGCTCCTTGATGGTCTCGTCGGTCTTGTAGATGGGGAAGTCGAACTTGGCGATGAACGATCCGTACATCCACGGCTTTCCGATGTCGTAGCGGAACTGCTTGCTTTCGTTTCGCGGCAGCGCCCATACGATGAGGAGAACGGTGATTAGCACGAGTAGCGTGCGGCTGAGGAAGTTGCGCCACTTAAGCTTTCTGCTTGAATAGAATTTTTCCATAATGGTGTTGTCTTTGGGATGTCGTTTAGGTGTCCTGCGGGCTTTGCCTGTGGACGTTTGTGCTTATATTCTTATGTTTAGACTGCAATATTACGAAAAAAATGTCAGAATCGGAAAAATTGTACTACCTTTGTAAAAATAAACGATATACAGATACATAAACATATATATATTCATTTATGTCAGAGAGAAAAGTAAGGGTGCGCTTCGCACCGAGTCCTACCGGACCTTTGCACATCGGTGGTGTGCGTACAGCATTGTATAACTATCTTTTCGCCCGCCAGCACGGCGGAGACCTGGTGTTCCGCATTGAGGACACCGACTCTCACCGCTTCGTTCCCGGAGCAGAGGAATATATCATCGAATCGTTCCGCTGGCTCGGCATCAAGTTTGACGAGGGTGTGAGCTTCGGCGGCAACCACGGACCTTACCGTCAGAGCGAGCGTCGCGCCATATACAAGAAGTACGTTGACCAGCTCCTTGCTGACGGCAAGGCTTACATCGCCTTCGATACGCCCGAGCAGCTCGAAGCCAAGCGTGCCGCTGTGCAGAACTTCCAGTACGACGCTCGTACACGTCAGGAGATGACCAACTCGCTCACTCTTCCGAAGGAGGAGGTGGAGCGCCGCATCGCCGACGGCGAACAGTATGTGGTACGCTTCAAGGTGGAGCCCGGAATAGAGGTGCACGTGAACGATATGATCCGCGGCGACGTCAAGATAAAGAGCGACATTCTGGACGACAAGGTGCTCTATAAGAGCGCTGACGAGCTGCCCACATACCACCTTGCCAACATCGTGGACGACCATCTCATGGAGATCACACACGTAATCCGTGGCGAGGAGTGGCTTCCGTCAGCTCCGCTGCACGTGCTTCTCTATCGTGCTTTCGGCTGGGAAGACACCATGCCGACATTCGCTCATCTGCCGCTGCTCCTCAAGCCCGAGGGCAAGGGCAAGCTCTCGAAGCGTGACGGCGACCGTCTCGGATTCCCCGTGTTCCCGCTGGAGTGGCACGACCCGAAGACAGGCGACATCTCTTCAGGCTACCGTGAGAGCGGCTACTTCCCTGAGGCTGTCGTAAACTTCCTGGCTCTGCTCGGATGGAACCCAGGCACGGAGCAGGAGCTCTTCTCGCTGGACGAGCTTGTGGAGCAGTTCGACATACACAAGTGCTCGAAGTCAGGCGCCAAGTTTGACTATCAGAAGGGCATATGGTTCAATCATGAGTATATCCTCCGCAAGTCTAACGAGGAGATTGCACGACTCTTCGCTCCCATCGTTGCCAACAACGGCGTGGACGAGAGCATGGAGCGCATCACCAAGGTGGTGTCAATGATGAAGGACCGCGTAAGCTTCGTAAAGGAACTCTGGCCTCTCTGCTCATTCTTCTTCATCGCTCCGCTGGAGTATGACGAGAAGACAGTCAAGAAACGCTGGAAGGCAGACTCGGCTAAGGTGATGACCGAACTGGCTGAAGTGCTTGAGGGCATCGACGACTTCTCCGTAGAAGGTCAGGAGCCCATCGTGATGAAGTGGGTGGAAGAGAAGGGATATAAGCTCGGCGACGTTATGAACGCCTTCCGTCTTGCCCTCGTCGGAATCGGCAAGGGTCCCGGAATGTTCGATATCTCAGCCTTCCTCGGCAAGGAAGAGACGCTCGCTCGTCTCCGCAAAGCCGTAGAGGTGCTTAAGTAAGAATAAGCACACATCCATCCACAACCAAACAAAGAAATGTATAACATAGTCATCTACTTGTACCTGACCGGCGTCGCCATAGCCAGCCTCTTCAGCGAGAAGGTGAAGAAGATGTGGCGAGGGGAACGTCAGACCATAAAGCTGCTCCGCGAGAAGGTCGACCCCGACGCTAAGTATGTATGGTTTCATGCGGCTTCGCTCGGCGAGTTCGAGCAGGGCCGCCCGCTTATGGAGCGTCTGCGCCAGACCCATCCCGAATACAAGATTCTGCTCACCTTCTTCTCGCCTTCGGGTTACGAGGTGCGCAAGGACTATAAGGGAGCCGACATCGTCTGCTATCTGCCCCTCGACACCATCCGCAATTCGCGTAGGTTTCTGAGGGCTGTGCGTCCTGTCATGGCATTCTTTATCAAGTACGAGTTCTGGTACAATTACTTCCACATCCTTCAACATCGTGGCGTGCCCATCTACAGCGTGTCGAGCATATTCCGAAAGGACCAGGTGTTCTTCCGTTGGTACGGCAAGCAGTACGGCAAGGTGCTGAGTTGCGTGACGCGCTTCTTCGTGCAGAACGAGGAGAGCGGACGTCTGCTGCGCACCATTGGCATAGATGCCTCGGAGGTAGTGGGCGACACACGCTTCGACCGTGTACTCCAGATTCGCGACGCTGCCAAGCCATTGCCCATCGTGGATGCGTTCCGCAAGGGCAGGACGGACGGCGGGGACGGACCGGAACATAAGGTGTTCGTGGCTGGTTCGTCATGGGGACCGGACGAAGACATCTTCATCCGCTACTTCAATGAGCATCCCGAATGGCGTCTGATAATAGCTCCGCACGTCATCAGCGAGGACCATCTGAAGCAGATTCTCTCAAAGCTCAACCGCAAGACCGTGCGCTACACGCAGACCACCCCCGAGGAGGCAGCACAGGCAGAATGTCTGATCATAGACTGTTTCGGCCTTCTCTCATCGGTATACAACTATGGCGACGTGGCATACGTGGGAGGCGGATTCGGTGTTGGCATCCACAACGTGCTGGAAGCGGCAGTATGGAGCATGCCGGTGTTCTTCGGTCCAAACAACGCACACTTCCAGGAAGCGCAATGGCTGAAGGCATCGCAGGGTGGCATCGAGATATCGTCATACGACGAATTTGCCGCTATGATGAACCGCTTCATCGCCGACCCGAAGCTCATAGAGGAGCGTGGCAAGGCTGCAGCAGAGGTTGTGGACAAGCATACGGGAGCAACAGAAGCCATACTGAAGGCTGTAAGGCTGAAGTAACTTCAGACAAACATAAAAGACAGCAAAGCCAACGATTTGTATATGGCATACCATATCAATTCGTTGGCTTTGCTGTCTTTATTTGTTTATATACTAACCGAACTTTAGCAAGTTCAATATACTAATATGTATCTTTCTATTCTATTCCGTTCCACTCATGCTGCGTTGCCATGTTCTCAAGCCGTAGATGGCTATAACCACGAAGCAGATGAAGGGAAGGACGAACGATACGTTTACGGCGGGCATACCGATGACGGTGCCGCTGTCGATGATGGAAGCCTGGAGCGGGGGCAGAACGCTACCGCCGAGGATGGACATGATGAGTCCGGCTGCACCGAACTTGGCATCATCGCCGAGTCCTGACAATGCAATGCCGTAAATCGTGGGGAACATCAGCGACATGCAGGCGCTTACTCCAACGAGGCAATAGAGGCCCATTCGGTCCTGCAGGAATATCACGCCGACTGTCAGAGCACCGCCAGCGATGGCGAGAAGCATCAGCAGTCGTCCCGTATTGATGTAGCGGAGGAGGAAAGTGCAGATGAATCGTGAGCAGCAGAATATCACCATTGCCACAATATTATATTGCTGCGACAGCACCTCTGCCTGCTGTTCTGCCATGCCTTCAGCCATAAACACGCGTGTGCCGTACTGGATGATGAAGGTCCAGCACATAATCTGAACGCCCACATAGAAGAACTGCGCTATGACTCCCTCACGGTAATGTGGCAGCGAGAAGATGCGGCGCAGGGTGGGAATGAAGTTGATGGCGTGATTCTTGTCGCCGTTCTTCGGCATTCGCCAGAAGAGGATAACGAGGAACATGGCGAGGATTACGAGTCCGATGACCAGGTAAGGTCCGATAAGCACAGAAAGGTCGTATTCCTTTACAGCCTCAAACTCACTTTCGCTGAGCTGCGTACGTGATGCCGTATCGAGCGGATTGAGCTTTGCCTGGATGAAGTTCATTGCCACAAACATGCCGAGCAGCGATCCCATAGGATTGAACGACTGCGCCAGATTCAGTCGGCGTGTGGCTGTTTCCTCCGTTCCCATAGAGAGAACATAGGGATTGCTGGACGTCTCAAGGAACGAAAGACCGCAGGTAAGGATGAAGTAAGCGAGCAGGAAAGGATAATAGTCGCCCGTCATCTTGGCGGGATAGAAGAGGAAAGCGCCGAGTGCGTACAGACCGAGACCGACGAGGACGCCAGCCTTATAGCTGAAGCGGCGGATGAAGATGGCGGCGGGGAACGCCATTGCAAAGTAGCCTCCGTAGAACGCCACCTGCACAAGAGCGCCGTCAGTGGCTGACATACGGAATATCTTTGAGAAGGCTTTCACCATCGGATTGGTGATATCGTTAGCAAATCCCCACAGCGCGAAGCATGACGTGATGAGGATAAAGGGGACGACATAGCTTACGCCGTCCTTTGAAAGTATTGACTGTTTCATTCTTTTAGGTTAGTATTTACATGCTGTCTCTTACTATCTGCCTCATCTCTCCCACTCCACTCACTTCGCCCTTGGCAAGTGCCTGCGTAAGGATGTTGCCCATACCGGTGGCTTCCACGGGTCCTGCCATGACGGGGATGCCGAGTGCCTGCTGGGTAAGGGTGTTGAGGAGCTGGTTCTGCGATCCGCCACCGATGATGTGGAGGCAGCGTATGGGTTGAGGCAGCATATCGTTAAGGTGGCTTACAGCCTGGGCATAACGTGCGGCAAGCGACTGCAACACTACGCGAGCTGTCTCTGCCTTGGTCTGCGGCACGGTCATGCCGTGGCTCTCGCAGTAAGCGTTGATGGCACGTTGCATGGACTGCGGGTTCTGGAAAGCCTCGTCGTCCACGGGGATAAGGGCGTCGGTCTTCACCTCTGCGGCAGCTGCGAGCAGCGGTCCGTATTCCTGCGGGGCGCCTTCCTCGCTCCATTCTGCCATCAGACGCTGCAGTATCCACATGCCGGTGATGTTCTGCAGGAACGTTATCTTACCCCCTACTCCACCCTCGTTGGTGAATCCTGCCACACGTGCCTGTTCGGTAAGGATGGGCTTGTCCGTCTCCACGCCCAGCAACGACCACGTGCCTGAGCTGAGGAATGCCACGGGACACTCGTCGTTGGCGGCTGGCACAGCAGCCACGGCGCTCGCCGTGTCGTGCGAACCGACAGCGATGACGTCCACACGTCCCAGTCCTGTCTCTTCGGCGATGTCCTCGCGAAGTTGTCCGCGGACTGTTCCGGGCATTACGATAGGACAGAAAAGGCGGCGGTCCAATCCGATACTGTCAATGAGCGCCCAGTCCCAGTCGCGCTTTTCAGCGTCGAGCATTTCCGACGTTGAGGCAATGGTGTATTCGGTGTTGGCTTCTCCGGTAAGGAAGAAGGAGAAGAGGTCTGGTGTGAAAAGCAGTCGGTCGGCGATGTCGAGCTGCGGGCTGCCAGCCTTCTTCATGCTAAGAAGCTGGAAGAGAGTGTTGATGTCCATCACCTGCGTGCCGTTGACGGCATAATGTGCGGTGGCGTCCACCTCCTTGAAGAACTCTGCAGCCATTCCTTTCGTGCGTTCGTCGCGATAGCAGACGGGATTGCTGACGAGGCATCCGTTGCGGTCGACGAGTCCGAAGTCTACACCCCACGTGTCCACGGCTATTCCCTTCACGTCCAGTTTCAGGGCAGCCGCCTTGCGTAGTCCTTCCTTCATGTCGGCAAAGAGTGCGGGGAAGTCCCAGTAGAGTCGTTCTCCGAGGCGCACCTGCCGGTTTGTGAAACGGTGTATCACCTGCATGTCAAGGCGCTTCTTTCCGTCCTCTCCAGCGGTGAGTGTTCCGGCGATGACGCGTCCTGAGCCACCACCAAAGTCGATTGCCAAATATGTCATTTGAAGAGTCGTTTAAAATTAAATTGAGAGTTGAAGGTTGAGAGTTGAAAGTTATGATTACTTTGATTGCTAATTATCAGCTTTAAATATCAACTAATCATCGCTCTCAATTCTCAACTTTCAACTCTCAATTCTTCAACTTTATATGTTTTTACTTCGTCACCTTTCCGAGTACATAAGCCTCGAGGTCGTCTATTTCCTCAGGAGTAAGAGTCTTGTAGTGGCCCTGGCTGAGGACGATGATGCGGCAAGCCATCTCGAAGAACATGGCACGCTCGAACACTTCGTCGAAGGTCTTTCCGCAAACCACCTGACCATGCTTGAGCATAAGGGCGGAATTGTGGTCCTTGAGTGCTGCCTTCACAGCCTCTGCCAACTCTGGCGAACCGGGACGGAAGTAAGGTATTACGGGGATTTCTCTTCCCACGTGGCACGGCACCTCCGCTGTTACGTTGAAGTCCTTCGGTGTCTCCTGCATGCACGAAACCACCGTGGCATACTTCGACTGGAAGTGGAGCACTACGTCGCAGTCGGGACGCTCACGGAGTACGCCGAGATGGAAACCGCTCTCCATCGAAGGCTTCACGCCGTTAAGCACCTCGCCGTCTGCCACACGACAGACTGCCACTTTCTCCTTGGGGAGTGTAGGCACCCAAGAGCCTGTGCCCGAAACAAGCGCTTCGTCGCCGATGCGCCATGAAATGTTACCGCTTGAGCAAAGGGTCAAGCCAGCGTCACCCACACGATGGGCCTGACGCAGAAATTCCTGTATCTGATAGTCCTGTATCATTGTTACTCTCAACTTTCAATTATAAATTACTTATAGATAGGTCCGTAGTTCTTGCAAGCGCGGAAGTCAGCTCCCTCCTTGTCCATACCGAATGCGTTCCATGAAGCGGGACGGAAGATCTGGTCTTCCTCCACGTTGTGCATGCAAACCGGGATGCGGAGCATTGAGCAGAGAGTGATGAGGTCGGCACCTACGTGTCCGTATGTGATGGCACCGTGGTTGGCTCCCCAGTTGTTCATCACTGAATAGACATCGTTAAACGGAGCCTTGCCCGTAAGACGCGGAGCGAACCATGTGGTAGGCCATGTCGGGTCGGTGCGCTTGTCCAGAATCTTGTGGATTTCGGGATCGACGTCAACAGTCCATCCCTCTGCGAGCTGCAGAACCGGGCCGAGTCCCTTCACGTGGTTGAGGCGGACCATTGTCACGGGCATGCCGCCGCGTGTGAGGAAGTTGGATGAGAAGCCGCCGCCACGGAAGTAGTCGCGGTTGGCAGGATACCATGTTGTGGCCTTGAGGCAAGCGTCCACGTCCTCGTCTGTCATCTCCCAGAAATGCTTCATGATGGGGTTGCCCTCAGCGTCAGAAGCGGCGCCCGATCCGTCCAGAGTGGTAGCGCCTGAGTTGATAAGGTGGATGATGCCGCCGGCAGCGCGTCCGGTGAGTTCCTTGCCGGTAACACGCTTCACAGCCTCGGGGCTCCAGTATGTGCGCACGTCAGAGAATATCTGAGCGCGACCCGTGAGGAGGTGGTTGAAGAGCATAGCCACACCGTTGCCAGCGTCGTTCTCCGTAGCGAGAATGATCGGCTCACGAGTGCCGTTCCAGTCGAATGAAGTGTTCATAAGAGCCTCGGGATAGTCGCCGTTAGGATAGAAGTCGGTCCACTGGCGCTGGCCCTGGAATCCGCCTGCGATGGCGTTATGTCCGATGGCTTCCTCCTTGAATCCGAGCTCCTCAAGGCGCGGATTGCCGTGCATGAGGTCCTTCATGATAATCATCATCTTCACGATGAACTCCCAGTCCTGGTCTTTCTGCTCGCGTGTCTTTGCCTTCTCTGGACGGTTGGCAATGTCCTCGCCCTCGTTGGTCATACAGTGCTCGCGTGTCCAAGCCATAGCCTTCTCATACTCCACGGGGTCGTATACGCCCTCTGTCATGCGGCGGATGATTTCGGTGAGGTCAACGCTCTCGTTGCGCATGCCGAGATACTCCTGGAAGAAGTCGGGATTGACGATAGATCCTGCGATACCCATACAAGCGCTACCCATTGAGAGGTACGACTTGCCGCGCATCGTGGCAACAGCCTGTGCAGCGCGTGCGAAGCGCAGAATCTTCTCTGCCACGTCCTCAGGAATCGAGTCGTCGCCGAGGTCCTGAACGTCGTGTCCGTAGATGCCGAATGCGGGGAGTCCCTTCTGTGCGTGTGCAGCGAGGACGGCAGCCAGATATACAGCACCCGGACGCTCCGTACCGTTGAATCCCCAGACAGCCTTCGGCCAGTGCGGGTTCATGTCCATAGTCTCTGCGCCGTAGCACCAGCAAGATGTCACGGTGATGGTGGAGCCGACGCCCTCACGCTCGAACTTCTCGGCGCAAGCTGCACTCTCTCCTACGCGTCCTATAGTAGTGTCGGCGATTACGCACTCCACTGGCGAACCGTCGATGTTGCGGAGATTGTCTGTGATGAGTTTTGCCACTGAGCGGGCAAGGTTCATGGTCTTCTCTTCGAGGCTTTCGCGTACGCCGCCCTGACGTCCGTCAATAGTGGGGCGTATGCCAATCTTAGGAAATTTACTCATAATCTTTAGGTTTTTATGATTTTATGGTTTTTAAGTATTGTAAGTTCTTATATATAATGTATGGTTTATTAGGCGTGATACAAAATTAAGAAAAAGTTAGCAATGAGAAGAAGTATACAATATAATTTTTGTTATAACAAGAAAATATTCGGATTATGCTTCGGAAAAATAGCGAAACTGTAGAAAAGAATGACGGCGGAAGATTGGTTCAGACGGCTTGACGGTAGGTATATATACAAAAAAAGGGGCTCCGCCGAGTCCCAACCTTTGTTAACCTTAAATCTAATACCATGAAAAACATTGCAAAGATATAGGTATTTGATGAAACGGCAAAGCTTTTGAACCATAATTTTAACGAAAATGAAACCAAAACCCCTGTTTCTTGACCTGTATCAAAGCAAAAAGAGGAAGAAAGGTTACAATCTCAAAGTTTTGACGGGTAGACGGAGGGGTTTTGACAGGAAGACAGGTTGTTTAGACATGAAGACATGAATACATGTTCTTTAGACAGGAAGACAGGAATACATGTTCTTTAGACAGGAAAACATGAAGACATGTTTATTCTATCAATTCAAAACTGAACAATTCACAATGCGCCTTGGCGCACAATTCAAAACTCAAAATTCCTAATTCCTAATTCAGACGGTGGGTGCCGTCCGATACGATATTTGCATTTCTAACGCTCAATACTCCTCGTTCAGCGCACAACAAAATCTTTGGTGCGAAATTCTTGAGTTTTGAGCAATAACGGATATCTTGTTAATACACAATGGATTATGTCGCTAACAAGAAAAAACTGACGAAATCAGAGGACTTAAAAGGCCACTTTATGATGCTATAGAGCCACTTTTACACTCCAATGTAGCCACTATTGTCATACAATACAGCCACTATTGTGCTCTAAAACAGCCGCAGTCAGGGTGGTAAAGAGGCTCTATCGGATTGTATAGGCTTGTCAGATGCTTCAAAATACGATAAAAACAGCTCTTGAATTCTCTATAATCAATTTTTATTTTGTAACAGTTTTTTACTCTAAGTACGATATTTGCATCCCCTTATAAACCTTCTCATACTCCTCCTGCATTTTCCTTACAGAGAAGTGCTGCTCGGCGAAGGCGGCGGCTTTGTCGGCCAAGGCGGTGCGGTCGGCTGTGGGGAGGACGTCGCGGAAGAGGTGGAGAAAGGCACTGACGCTGTTGTTGTCCACCAGCAGGGGCCAGTCCTCGGGGAGCGTGTCGCTCAATCCTGGACAGCGGTTTGCAATGACGGGAAGACGATTGATGCTGGCTTCCATCGACAGCATGCTCAGTCCCTCAAACTCGGACGGCATGAAGAGATAGTCGAAGGACGACATGTAGGAGGAGAGACCGAAGACGGGCTTGAGGATGGAAGTGTTGGCAAGTCCACCCAAACGTTCCTCCACCATCGACATCATCGAGCCGTCGCCGGCGATATGGAAATGATAGCGCTGGTCGTTGGCAAGGGCGCTGATTACGTCGCAGAGCACGGGGATGCCCTTCTGCGGCTCGAAGCGTCCGGCGAAGAGGATGTTCAGCTTGCCGCGGACAAGGCGCGGATAGGTCTGCTGCTCCACAACGCGCACGCCGTTGTGGATGATTGGCGCATCGGCTCCGAAGCGCTGCTTATAAGATTGGCAGACCGAATCGGATATGCCGATGTTGGCGTTATGGCGAATATAGTAGGGCTCGATAAGCGAGGCGATGGACGGCAGGCCGCTCCAGAGGCGGGTGTTGTGGATGGTGCGCACGATGCGGGTGTGGCGAAGGAGGCAGGGGAAAATGCGCGAGAAGGCGTATATACACATGTCGGGCGTCTCCGTGTGGACGTGGATGACGTCGGGATGCCAGCGCAGCATGATGTAGAGCATGCGCAGGGGGAAGAGTATGGCGGCTATGCGCTGGAAGATGAAGTGGAAATTGACGTCGGGCATTAGGGAGCGATGACATACAACGCCAGCTCGCTTCATCTCGCTGATGAACTTATCGGTGTAGAGAGATTTGCCACGCATTATCTCTACGACATGATATTCCATGCCGGGAGTTTCCGACACGGCGATGTTGGCAGCCACACGCTCGGCGCCACCAAGATCGAAATGGGTGATAAGATGGAAAATTCTCATAGGTCTGAATAGTTTTTATATGGTTATAGGAAAGTTGGCTACATGGTCAGAAGATATTCCACCAGCACCGTGCCGTTGTATGCCCACAGCCATATTGTGAGGGCGGCGACGGCAAAGCGGAGCCATGCGTCCTGACGTTGGCGGAGCAGATAAGCTGCGGCGATGGGGATGATGAATGCCCAATGGGCTGTCATTATGTATACCTCGTTGATGCCGAAGCCGAAGCCGAGGTGCATAAGCATGTCAAAGCCGAACCACGTGGCGACGATGAGGAAGAAGCGCTGGCGGCGTGCCACCCATGCTCCTGCTATGAGGAGCAGCACAATCAATGCCTCCACTACGTAGCTTATCGTCGACCCGTAGCTGACGAAGACGGGGCGCGTTTGCTGTACGTCCTCCATGAGATGGTCCTTATGGAACTGTAGCGACTCGCCGAAGAGGTTGTCCACGACGGATCGTATGCGCGATGTGGTCATGTCGCTCCATTCCAGGAGCGGCACGTCCTTGGTGAGTGCCTCGCCGTTCTGCTTCTTGACGAAGGCGTCATGCGTCTTCAGTCGTTCTATGCGGGCAGGGTCTTTCTTTGCCACGGCAGCCTCAATGTGCTTGATGCGCTGCTCCTGCGGCTTGATGATTGCCTCTTGCTGCCATACGAAGACGGCACCGAGCATCAGCGTGGGCACAACGAAAGAAAGGATATTCTTCCACGAGAAGACTTTCTTGCCGTTCACCATCCATGCCGCCAGAGCTATCTTCACTCCGTTGGTGAGCGTCACGCCGGCTGTAAGGAAGAACAGCAGCGCCTGCTGCAGCCATGTGAAGCGGGTGCCGCGCTGCAGGTGGCGGCCCGTCATGAGGAGGGCGAGGAGCAGCAGGGGCAGCGAAAGTGCGAAGTGGTCGGGCACGATGGTTGCCGTCATCACATGGGCGAAACCGTAGAAGAGGGCTGTGAGCAGCGTGGCGTCGCCGAGCTTCACCCCTACGATGTCGCGCAGAATGCGATGTAGCAATACGGTTCCCCAAACGTCTGCGGCTATGAGAAGCACTGCCATGAGGAAGACGGCGAAGTTGAACTCCGTCTGCGGCATCAGCCAATGGTTTATCCAGTACATCGGCAGGAGCAGAGCCACGAAGAGCGGATGGCGCAGAGCGTTCCAATGAAGTCTCATGCACGATATGAATATCAGCGAGAAGACGTCATAGCCCGACATGCAGAGATGGTTGTAAAAGACTGACCAGAACCCTACACGTGCGCCGCGTGTGAACGAGTCGTAATGACAATAGATGAGCAGACCGTTCAGTATGGTGAAGACGACGGCGGCTACTATGGCGAGTCGCCGCTCCTCTTTACGTAGTCCTAACATAATGTATAGATGGGTTTATCAGGTGAAATAGAGATAGCGGACGATGAGACTGACGTTCCATATCCACAGATATGCCGCAAGCAGAGCCACGAGGGTCTTCAGCGCGAGTGCCTGACGGCGGCGTCCTGCCATTGCCTTCATAAGGAAAGCCATGGTTATCGGCATTACGTATATCCAGTGGGCGGACATTATATACACCTCGTTGATGCCGAAACCGAGTCCTACGTGCAGCGCCATGTCGAGAGCGAAGTAAGACATTGCCAGCCACATAAACCTTGAGCGGCGTCCGCACCAGATGCCAGCGATGAAGAGCAGGACGATGACTGCCTCGATGATGTAGTTGAAGGCGTGGCGATAGTTCACTATCATCGGTCGGGACTTGAGTACGTCGCCAAGCAGATGGTCTTCATGCAGCTGTATTCCTTCGCCGAAAAGGTTCTCCACCACCGATTCTGTACGCGACGTAGTGACGTCCGTCCAGCTGAGGAACTCGCCGTTGCTGATGGGCTTGCCGTTCTTGCGGCGTCTAACCGGCTTCGGCTTCGCCTTGGCAATGGAGTCGCGTCGGGCAGAGTCGGCAGAGAGCGAGTCGAGCTGATAGGCTGTGAAAGAGGCTATGCGCACCGAGTCGTCATGCTGTTTGCGGAGCTTTTCCTCCTCCTGCTTCTTCTGCTTCGCAGCCTTCGCCTTGGCACGTGCAGCCTTTGCCGCCACGTCGCGGGGCCAGACGATGTGGTCATAACTCATGCGTGCCGCTCCCCAGGTGAGTGCGGCAGGAAGGAGAATGGCGAAGAAAAGGTATTTCGGTCGGAAGATTCGCTTGCCGTTGACGAAGAGCATGGAGAGATAAATCTTCAGTCCGTTGTTGAGCGATGTGCCTGCGGTAAGAAAGAAGTAGAGCGCCGACTGCCAGATGGTAAGGCTGCGCTGCTTCAGTATCAGCTTGCCTGAAACATAAAGGGCAAGCAGAAGGAGCATCATGGAGATGATGAAATGGTCGGGCACCATCGCCGAGAGCATCACGAAGGAGAAGCCAAAGAAGAATATGGTGAGCAGGGATGAGTCGGTTCGGCTGACTCCGACTATCTCGCGGAAGATGCGATAGAGGAACATTGAGGCATAGAAAGCGCAGAATGTCTGTATGGCGGAGACGATGAATATGGCGCAGTTGATGCCCGTAATACACATCAGTGCCTGATTGATAAGGTATGGCACATACATGAAGAACGCCAGCAAGGGATGGCGATAGACGTTATATCCTGCTGTCCAGTCAGACACCACGCTGTACGTGATGGGGTCGAAGCCGGAGATGTGGAACTTCGATATGAAGAGATGCCAGTAATGTCGGGTCTGCGGTGTGAACACGTCGTAATACTTGCACACCACTAAGGCGTCAAGAGCAAGGAACACTATGAGGAGGAAAGACGCGAGACATCGTTCCTCACGCTTTATGCGGAAGAGCGAACGGAAGACGCCGGAGAGCGAACGGAATATTTCTGATAATTTATTGTTTGCTGGCATGTGTATTAAGATGGTGTTAATGATAAGGAAAAAAGGGGTGGGCGAATGGTTACGCCGTTATCTCTTTAGGAAGAACCTTACGAGAAGGAAGTTTACGGGGACGCAGATGCTGAACATCGGGATGGGTGCCCACTTCTCGTTGACGCCAACCCAGATGAAGAAGTTGAGCGTTGCGAGCTGCAACACGTAGTTGACGACGTGCGATAGGGCGAATCCTGCGCCTCGCTTCGCCGATGCTTTCACGCGGAACGTGAAGCGGGTGGACGCCCAGAAATTAAAGAAGAAGCTTATAATGTAGCCTATTGTCAACGCCACGCTTGGCGAGAGCCAGTGGAGCAGCACCCAATAGATGGCATATTGAAGAAGGGTGGCTGCAACACCGACTAAGCCAAAGCGTACCACCTCGCCGAGGCGTTCGCGTTGCTGGGGTGTCAGTATATCGTTATGAGTCATGCGGAGAAAGTATGATAGTTTGGGGTTGTCCTTGTTTGGCGGGCATCAGAATATGCGATAGTAGCTTTCGTCTGCGAAGGCAAGCATCTGCTTGTCGCCGTTACTGTCACCGAAAGCAATGAAATGATAGTTCTCGCGGTCGGGATAGAGTCGGTGTATGCAATGCACCTTCTCTGCTCCGTAGCAGTTGTATGTAAGGAAACGTCCGGTTATCACTCCGTCCTTTACCTCCGGAATAGTGCCGAGAACGTGGAAGTTAGACTTGCTGTCGCGCTGGATATGGGTGAAGAAGGGGCTAACCCAGTTGACCAAACTGGCGCTGACGATGACGATATCCTCGTTGTCGCGGAAGAGCCGGTTGAGCAAGTCGGTGGCTTTAGGGCGCATTAAGTTGAAGTTTTCTGTTGCAAAACGCTTGCAGAGATTGTCAAAGACATCAATGCTCATCCCGCAGAAGAACCACGAGAAGACTTTCTGCTTAGTCTTGCCGTTATCACAGAGTTTTAGCTTCATCGCGATAATCATCGGGGAATGAAGAAAAAATCCGAGCAGAAAGCGCCACGTTCCACACGCAAATCGTATGAAACGGAGTAATGTGTCGGCGGAAGTAATCGTACCGTCGAAATCAAATAAATAAACCTTCTTGCTCATAAATATATACCATTCTTTTACGTTGACAAAGGTACGTTAAAATAATGATATAAGAACTAATATGGACTAATAAAATTGGTATAGACGGGAATTTAATGGTTTGGATTTATACTTGCGGACAGTAATTGTATGATAAAAATAAAATAGCGGAGGTTTACGCCCCCGCTATTATGTTGAGTGAATAACTCTTTAGAAGTAATAAGCCAAGCCTACCTGCCATGCATTGGCCTTGCCGCTATTGCCGAGCATCTCCTGGAGAGCTGTGCCAGCTGCGTCAGAAACGGTAACGTCGCCGGTCTTGCCGCAAGCGATGTTATAGTTGGCAGACACCTGAAGGTGGCTGAGGACGGTGAAGCCAAGACCTACGTTGACGCTGAAGTTGGAAGACTTGAGCTTCCATTCTGCTGCGTCCTGGAAAATAGACTTGTTCTTGTCGCCTACGTTGAAGCCGAACTGAGGACCTGCGAAGAAGAAGACGTTGGCTACGCTTCCGAGACCTACGCCATAGCGTAAGTTGATAGGAATGTTGATGGCTTGTGTCTTCAGTCTTGCTGATGTGATGTCTTTGTCGTCGCCGTCGCCCTTGATCTTTGCCTCACGCTGGTCATAGAGTGCAGAAGCGTCAATGCCGAGTCCTACGATGGGAAGAGTGAACTTCACGGTCGGACCGATGAAGAAGCCTGCCTGATTCTCTGTGTCGAGGAGCTTGTCCTTGTCAAGGCTCATGCTCGTAACGTTAAGACCACCCTTGATACCGAACTGCACCTGCGCCTGAGCATTGTTGGCGCCGAACATCATTGAAAGGGCAACGATAGCTGCTGTAAATAATTTCTTCATACCTTTTTTGTGTTAGTTAATAAATATAACTTAATGGCAAATGTAGGAGCTCACAGCTCCTACGCCTTGCTTTAATGTCTCTGTCTGCGAACCGTAACACGTGCCGAACCTGACGATGACGATGACGACGATGATGCGGGACGCTGCTTCTTCACCTTTGTTCTCTTAGTGGTGGTTCCACCGGCGCGGCGGTTTTTCTTCTTCAATGCCTTGGCTGCCTTCTTGTCCACGGCTGCGATGCTGTCCAAAGAGTCCTTCGGTTCGGGCTTGCCCCATACGTTCTGTTCGAACGCCTGCAGCTCGCCCTCGATGCGCTTCTGCTCCTTCTTCATGGCAGAATCCGTGGGACAATACTGTGCGAGCGTCTTGCCCAGCATATTCGTGGTCTTGTATATCTTGCCCTTGTACATGTTCTTCGTGAAGAAGTCGTCCATGGACATAGTGGCGGCATTGTTGAGATTGGAGGTCATGATGGTCTGCTTGGTGAGGAACGGAGCCAGATCGTCGTACTTCACCCAGAAGAGCGGATAACTTGTGGCAGCGTCTCCGAAGTCGTCCTCACGCTTCAGGATAGGGCACAGAGCCAACACCTTCGTGTGGAAAGCCGAGTTGCGGTCGTCGTAGTAAGCCGACTCCTTCACGTAGTATGCCATCACCTCGCGCGACGGAATGTCGCTGTCATCGATGCGGATGCCACGGTCGGTGCGCTCATAGAAGATGTGATAGTTGTCGAGGAGCGACTTGAGGTTCACCTTCGAGGCGTCGTCAAACACCTCATTGCCGTCCAGACGATACTCATAAGCCGTAATGGCGCGGCGCATCACCAGCTTGAAGATGTAGGTGAAGAGGTTCATCTGCGAGCCTACCGGCTCCACGGGATAGTAGAGTCCGGCGTTGGCGTCCTCGGTGAGGTTTATCTCACGGTAGATATCGCGGCGCCACGTCACGTCCTCGTCCATCGCTTTCTGCGTGGGGAAGGATATCTGGGCGCGTACGCTCAGACCCTGGTCGCTCTGCTGCTTCTGCTGTGCCTGCTCACGACGGCGTGCCGCCGGCTGGGCTGTCGCCATCTCCGAAGCGAAGAAGGCTGCAAGCAGTATCATTATTACTTTCTTCATTTTTCAGTATTTGGTTGTGCTGTATTTTATATGTTTGCTTTATTGTCACAGGCTCGTAATGTCCTTACTTGACTATCACCTCCATCGATCCGTTCAGCTTTCTTGCGATGCCGTCAGGGCCCACTGCCGTGATGCGCGAGATGTAGAAGCGCTTGCCACGTGAGAGCTTGCGGAATGTTTCGCGCTGACGCTCTGAGAAGGAAGCTCCTGCTGACGCCATCGGAACGGCGTTACCCATATTGTCGAAGAAGACTGTCTCGAAGCCGGTTACCTTGAATTCGATGTCGAGGATGCCGTCGTCGATAGCAGCCTTGATGCCGTGAGCGCCCATAAGCGACGCCTTTGCCAGTCCGCCGCCACGGAAGCGGTCGGTGCCTATGCTGAGGTAAGCAGCCGGATCAGGCAACTTACGTACGTGGAACGTGAACTTGCCCATCTGACGTGATTTGCCGTTGTCGTTGCTTGCCACGCTGATGGTGACGTCGCTGCCTACGGCTGAAGGACGTGCTATGTAGCGTCCCATGCCGATGCTGCGGAACGAACCGCCCGACATTGAAGCCGATACGGCGCTGAGAGGCACGCCCGGAATGCTGACGCTGATGGGGTTGTCATATCCTGCGTAGAGCACGTTCATGAGGTCTGCCGAAACAGTAGCGCTCGGTGCCACTACGGTGTATTTCTGTGTGAAGTCACGACGGATGACATTGCCGCTACCGTCACGCATGGTGATGTATCCTCCGAAGGAATGCTCGCCCACCGCTCCAGCCGTGAAGCGATAGAGTCCGTTGCTGATGCGCTGTCCGCCGACGTAGATTTCGGGCTGCTGTGTGGTATCTACAGCCGCCATGACAATCTGTGCTGAGAACTGGTCGCCGCTTATGACGGTCTTCGATTCGGGGATGACGAAGGCGCTGAGCTTGTTGACGCGGATGTCCTTCATGTCGATGTTGGCAACGAGAGTGTGGAGCACTTCGCCTTCAGCGTAGCGCACGTCACTCTGAAGCTTTGAGAGAAGCGTCACGGCACCAGCCACCGGCATGTCCTCAAACATGTATTCCTGCCAGTTCTTGCCCATCGTATGAGCGTTCTTCGGCAGCTTGGTGGTAAGGTTGCTCTCTATGATGGAGCGCTGATGCGGGTCAGTCACCATGCTTAGGATGCGCTGACGGAAAGAGTTGATGGCGTTGTAAAGACGCTTGCCCTGACCTGTTCCGGGAGCGAGCATCACGTGGCTTGCCGCCTCAAGGTTGTCCTTGTTCTTTATGTCGTAGATGTTGCCGTCCTTGCCGTCCGCCTCAAGCACAATCTGCTCCTTGAGGCTCTGCGCGAAGTTGTAGAGCGAATCGCTCATGCGCTTCACCGCCGTGGCCTTCTCAAACCACTCCTTCACCTTCTGCGGATTGGCCTTCATCTGCTCCGCGAAGTTGCCATAGAGCACCTCGTTCTCCTTGGAAGAGTTTGCAGTGGTGCGGTTGAGGCTTTCCTCCACGATGGAGAATCCGTTGAGCACCTCTGACGAGATGTTCAACGCCAGCATAGCCATGAGCACCACGTACATGAGGTTGATCATCTTCTGGCGGGGTGATATGGTTCTCTTCTTTATTGCCATATTCTTTGTCTGCTCCTTTTTCTTTACTTCTGATTGAGGTTCATGTTCACAGTCATGGCTTCAATCATGCGGGCGTATATAGAGTTGAGCTGTTCAATCTGCTGTGCCATGTGGCGGCTCTGCTCGTTAATCTGGTCGATGGTGCCAATCTGCTGGCTGGCTCCCTTAAGCTGCATCTCGTAAACCTTGCAGATGCCGGTAAGCGTACGGTTGAGATTCTCCATCTCCTCGCTGTCGCGTGTAAGGCGGACGCTCTGCTCCGACACCTTCTGAAGGGTTTCGGTGAGGTTCTTGAGCTGCTCCAAGTAGCTTGCCTGGGCGTCTGCCAACTGCACAGCCACCTCACGGTTGGCGGCAAAGTCGGCTGCTGCGGCTGCAACGTTCACGGCTGTTGCGTCCGAACCGGCTGCTACGCCAGAGCCTACTGTGCCCTGAACAGCTGCGCCACCCTGGAATACGCCACCCTGCACGGCCTCGCCAGATGACACGGCTCCACCGATGATGATGGTTCCGCCACCACCTACGGCAGCACCCACGTGGGCTGCTGCCTCAGCGGGCGACTCTCCGTTTCTGCCAGCCTCGTAAGCTGCCTCCACTTCTGCCTCTTCATTGTCTATCTCCTCGTCGTCGATATGAGTGGGGAGTTCCTTGCCGTCCTGCGTCTTGTCGAACGGGCGGTCGAAGGCGGAAAGGAAGAACACAAACACCTCAGTGCCCATACCTGCGAAAAGCATGATGTTGGCTCCCGGAAGGTGAGTCAGCTTGAAGAGCGTACCGAGGATAACGACAGAGGCGCCCCAGCTATACGCATAGTTGAGGAAGGTCTGTCCGGGGACACTGTCCATCCATTTCTGAAGATGGTAGACTATGTTGAATTTGCTATATACTGTCATGATGTCTGGTGTTTAGAGTTTATTTAGGATTTTTTCTACTTCTTCTTGTGCTTACCCTTCACGCTGGATGTGCTTGCAAGACTGCGTACGCAGCGGAAGCCGATGTAGCAGCGGGGCTGGTTCTGATATTCCCATGTTCGCCATGCCGCACGGATGAACGACTCGGGGTCTTTCCACGATCCTCCGCGCACGCTCTTCTTCTTCAGACGGTATGGGTCTTCCTTGGCTGCGTTATAGGAGAGCGTCGGGTTGAGGTCGTTCATCGCCTCCACACCGGCTTCGGTGAATACGGTGCTGGTCCACTCTGCCACGTTGCCAGCCATATCGAAGAGTCCGTTAGAGTTGGCGTTATATATTCCCACCTTTGACGTGATGAGGTTGCCGTCCTTGGTGTAGTTGCCACGGTCGGGCTTGAAGTTGGCGAAGAAGCATCCGTCGCCGCTCTTCACGCTCTTGTCTTCCCACGGAAACTCGTTGCCGCCCTTTCCGCGTGCAGCATACTCCCATTCCGCCTCAGTCGGCAGACGATAACGCTGCACGAAGCGTGCCTCGGGGCCAAGGCCCTTGAGCAGATAGTCGGTGCGCCATGCGCAGAAGGCATTGGCCTGCTCCCATGTCACGCCCACGACGGGATAGTCGTTATAGGCGGGATTAGAGAAGTAGTTGCGCAGGTATGTCTCGTTCTCGGCGTTCTGGAAATCGTTCACCCAGCACGTCGTATCAGGATATACATTTACTATATAGGTGTTGAGGAAGTCCCACGGACCGGAGAGCTGGCGGTTGACGGTCTCGCGTACGATGCGTCCCTCGTCGTCGATGTAAGCCGTGTCCTTAGATATCATCACCACCTCGTCGGGATTTACCGTTACGTCGGTGTTGAGATTGCGCTCCTCGGGATTGAGTCGGTTGCGGCGCAGGGCAGCAGCCGTATAGTCATACACCTCATAGCGATAGTTGAGCTGACGATAGTCGAGCATCTTCTCGCCGGTGATGGGGTTGCGTGTGTAGACGCTTTCGATGGCACGCTGCTCGTCCTCGTTGGGCTTGCGGGGCAACGGCTTCTTCCAGTTGAGGTGCGGCGTGACGGGGTCGCCGTTCTTGTCCTCGGTTATCATGTATGTCTCGTCGCCGCCATACTGCGGGTCAGCGAGGCGTGTGCGGATGATGCTGTCACGCACCCACATGACGAACTGCTTGTATTTTGAGTTGGTCACCTCTGTCTCGTCCATCCAGAATCCGTCCACAGAGACGTCCTTCACGGGTGTCTGCTTTCCCCAGAGCGAGTCCTGCTTCTCAAGTCCCATGCGCAGGTAGCCTCTTGCGACCTTCACCATGCCGTAGGGAGCCGGTTCGGCGAAGGAACGTCCGCCCACGCCGACCACTTCGCCGCCGCGTCCTGCTGACGAGGAGGCTTTGCTGCCGAAGCAGCCAGTCAGTATCATGGAGAATGCCACGACACAAAGTAGGAGTATGCTTTTTCTTGTTTTCATCTATGTTTTATCTGATTTTCTTTCTTAGTATTATGGTCTGTATGTCAGTCTCTTATAGTATGCGTACACTCTTGTGGAGATTCTTTCCCTTCTTCTGAAGGTTGAGGTCCATCTGGTAGCCGATGAAGAGTTCGTGGCTGCCGTTGCCGGGATTGATGGCGGAGGTATACATCTCGTAGGAATAGCCCATGACGATGCCGTGTACGTTTCCTCCGACGAGCACCGTCACGGAGTTGGTGGGCGAATATCCTGCTCCCACGTACATCATCTTCTTCTCATGCGTATAGACGAGGCGCGTGGTGATGTCGCCGCGATATGCCACTCCGTCGGTGCGCACAAGGAAGGACGGCTTTATTGTAAGAAACGGACTTCTCAGCTTAATATTGCATCCGCCGGTCAAATAATAGGTGGCGTCCACCTTCAGCTCGTTGGTCTCGCCGAGACGGACGAGGGGCGAATTGATGTGCTGTGCGGAGATGCCGGCATACCAGTTGCGGTGGGTGTAATAGAGTCCGACGGCGAGGTCGAGCGCGTTGCCGTCCACCTTTGACGAGGTGAATGCGGGGTCGCTGGAGTCCTCGAGGTCGAGCTTCGATCCGTCAAAGCTCTCGCTGAGCATTCCTGCCGAGACGCCGGTGGAGAGCTGGCCGCCGAATAGCTTCATCTTGACGGCGTACTGCAGGGCGAGTCGCTGGTGCGTGAACAGACCAATCTTGTCGTTCATAAACTGGAGTCCGGCTCCGTGCGTGGTCTTGAGGAACATAAAGGGCATGTCGGCGCCCGCGTACATGGTCTGCGGGTTATGCTTGAATCCGGCAAGGTCGATGGCATAGGCTGCCGAGACGTTCAGCTTGGGCTGTTTACCTACGGACGCGGCATTAAACGACGGTTCCATGTCGAAGTAGTGACTGAAGGACACGTCGTACTGCGCATGACTCAAAAGCGAGACAAGCGTAAGCCCGAATATTATAATTATCTTGCGTTTAAACACGTATGTATAACGCTTATGTAATATAATTATTGTGTAAAAGCAGAAAAAAATAAGGTTCCCGACAAGAATGCAGGTTTTCTTTTGACAGGAAGACATGAAGACGGGATTTTTAGACATGAAGACAAGAAGACATGATTTTTTTTGTTGACTGTATGCTATGGGACAAACTTAGGAGGCTATGGCGTCTCGCCGTAGCCCCGCACCCACGTACAGCAAGATATTGCTTATTCCGCTACGAAACCGTTTTTTGAGCGTTCGTAGCGAAATAAACACCGTTTTCCTTCGCTGTTTTGTGATTTTCTTGTAAATTTGCGATGTAAACAACAAGAAGAATTATGTGTGAAATAATTGGTAGAAAAAGGGAGATAGCTGAATTGAGGCGTTACTACGAGAGTGGTAGGGCTGAGTTTGTTGCCGTATATGGTCGCCGTCGTGTCGGTAAGACATTCCTGATAGATGAGGTGTTTCATGACAACATGGTGTTTCATCATACCGGATTGTCGCCTTACGACCGGCGCCGTAAGATAACCCTTAGAGACCAATTACAGAATTTCTATTTCTCTCTTCTTCGTCAAGGCATGGAAGACATAGCTCAACCCAAGTCATGGATGGAGGCTTTCTTCTTGCTTGAGCGTTTCCTGGAAACATGCGACAACGGAGCACGTCAAGTGGTTTTCATAGATGAATTGCCGTGGATGGATACTGCTCGTTCCGGTTTTCTTACGGCATTGGAAGCTTTCTGGAACGGTTGGGGCAACATGCGCCATAATCTGTTGCTAATAGTTTGCGGTTCGGCTACCTCTTGGATGCTCGATAATCTTATCAGTAATAAAGGTGGGCTGTACGGACGCCTGACTGGAGAAATCAAGTTGTCGCCGTTTACATTGAAGGAATGCGAAGATTTTTATCTTAGCCGTGGCATAAAGATGTCTCGTTATAACACCACGCAGGCATATATGATCATGGGCGGAATACCTTTCTACATGAATTTCTTTAATCCTTCATACAGTTTGGCGCAGAACATTGATGCTCTGTTCTTTGCTCGTAATGCCAAGTTGGGGGATGAGTTTGAGCGACTCTTCAATTCTGTTTTCGACAATGCTGAAGACTGCATGCGTATTGTTCGCTTGTTAGGCTCCCGGCATTCCGGATTCACTCGTAAGGAGATAGCCGAAAAGACCGGACTTAACCCTAATGGTGACTTCTCTAAAATGTTGAAGGCTCTGATTGGTAGCGATTTCGTTGTGAAGTACGTGCCGTTCGGAATGTCCAAGCGCGAAGAATACTATAAGTTGATTGACTCGTTCTGTTGGTTCTGGCTTCATTTCAAGGAAGGGAAGAAGATAGGGCAGGAGGATTATTGGCAGCGACATCTCAAGGAGAGCGACGTCGCCTCATGGCGTGGCATAGCCTTTGAGGAGGTGTGCCTGCAACATATTGCCCAAATCAAGTATTCTCTTAATATTGCTGGCGTTTCATCCCAACAATCTGCTTGGGTGGTGAAAGGTGGTGAAGAAACGGAGGGTATGCAGATAGACCTTCTCATAGAACGTGCCGATGACGTGGTGAATGTATGCGAGATGAAGTTCTACAGATCGCCTTTCGTGCTTACTAAGCAGTATGCACAAGTGCTGAGTGCCCGCATGCAGACAATGGAGAAGAAATTCCCTGCATTGACATTCCACTTGACTTATATAGGCTGTACGGAACTGGTAAGAAATGAATATTCAGACATGTTCACGGCTTCACTTACTTTGGATGACTTGTTTGTCTGACATGAAGACATGATTTTTGTTGACTGTGGGCTTTGGGACAAACTTATGAGGCTATGGCGGGACGCCATAGCCTCATAGGTTTGCCTTGACAGCTTGTGAATTGCAGTTTATTTAGTTGAGAGTTGAGAATGGAGAGTTGAGAGTTATGATATGTATGATAGTTAATATATTGATTATTATACACTTAATAAGGTAATCATCGCTCGGCTTTGCCGCTTGCCTTAGCAAGAACTCTCAAATTTCAACTCTCAACTCTCAACTCTCAACTTCGTTAGATAAATTCCTGTTTATCGGTTAGTTTGCCAGACAATATTTGCATTTCTAACGCTCAATACTCCTCGTTCAGCGCACTAAGAAATCTTTGGTGCGAATTTTTTGAGTTTTGAGCATGCAAGCATAGCACACTGACGCACAGAAGGTTATGCAGCTAAGAAGAGAAATGTGCAATGAATGACGGTGATAAACATGCATCAAAGGGGCACAATAGAGCCTGTTTGCCACTCCAACACAGCCTCTATTGTCATACGAAAAGAGCCTCTTTTGCCTTCCAATAGTGGCTGTAATGGAAGGCAAGAGAGGCTCTTCTGATATATTATGGGGTCAAAAACGATGCAAAACCGCACAAATACAGCAAGACAAATCTCTAAAACCGATTTTTATTTTGTAACAGGTTTTTACTCTCTTGTACGATATTTGCATTCCTTACGTTTGGGTTCTTTAATACTTAATCTTGAAGTAATCGAGCAACATCTTGAAATGGTCTTGCGCTGTCAGGCATGTATCAGTAAGATAGCCGGGGATACGGTTCCATTCATGTAAGCCACGATAATAAAACATTTTAAGTTCGTCGGTTATGATGAAAGGCACAATGGCGTGATTGAGACATTCCTTGAACATTATCAGTCGCCCCACTCGTCCGTTGCCGTCCTGAAATGGATGGATGGTTTCGAAACGATGGTGGAAGTCAAGAATATCCTCGAAAGCTATCACCTTCTTGTTCTTATAATCCCTAAGCAATTCGCGGATGGCCTTGCCTACCAACTTAGGATCTGTCGTCTCAATGCCACCCACCTCATTAGCATATCGCTTGTATTCGCCTACGGCAAACCACGACTTTGAGGCATCTGACGTGCCAGCCTTCAACAAAGCGTGCATTTGTTTAATCATAGCTTCCGTCAACGGTTCTTTTGCCTTGTCAATTATAAAGTCGATGCATTTGAAATGGTTTGTGGTTTCAATAATATCATCCACTTTTACCGCTTCGTCAGTAATTCCTATGGTATTGGTTTCGAAAATATACCTGGTCTGTTCCTTTGTAAGTCGGCTGCCCTCAATATGATTAGAGTTATAGGTCATGTCTATCTGTATACGATGATAGATGCCGCCCTTCATCCTCCCTTCTTTTTGTTCTCTTAATGACTGAAGAAGGGGTGAAACACTATTCCTTGCATTCTTTCTTTGTGGCAATGGAGCATTCGCAGGAACACTCCATGTCTTTCCTATCAGTTGAGCACCCGATATCTTTCCCTGCACACAATAGTTGCGCACGGTTCTTTCTGACACCCCATGCAAGTCTGCATATTCTTTTGTTGATATATATTCCATACGTTATCGGCATAAAAAGTGAGTAATAATATGCAAATATAGCTGTTTTCTTGCCGATAACGGCAAGAAAACAGCTATATTTACTGCAAAGGCTCCAAATAAGATGCCTTTATGTCTCCCTTACTTCTTATCCGTAAGATTCACATATACGTCTGGCTTTTGCCAGTCTTTTTCTTTGCATTCTCCGAAATCGGGGTCGAGAGGCAGTTTCACTATCTTGTCCTCAACCACATTCACCTTCGTGAATGTGCCGTATCCAGTCTTGTATATCGGTTCGATCTGGAGAACGTATGGTCCCTTTTTCTTTGAGCTGATCTTCAGTCCCCAACTCTTCGCACCGTCCGTCGGGTCGAAGTAGGTACACTGCGACTCCGACACTGGCTTTCCGTATTTGTCATACAGTCTGAAACGGAGTCCCCATTGCGAGACCTTACTGCTTCCCACAGTCTTCAAACTTCCACGTGCCTCAAAGTTATAGTGCTTCCTGGCTTTGGGATTGTAAGTGCCTTCCGCTTGTCTGCACTTATCCAGACTCATGTATATTTTCACTCCGAAAGGTATCTTGTCGTCAAACCTATAGATTTTTTCACCATCCGAATATGTTATTACGCCATAATAGGTTTCGTCTTTTTTACTATCTATCTCGAAATCCTTTCTGAACTTTACCATACCAGTACCATAATCTGTGGCTTTATTCATCCGTTCAACTTTCACAAGCTTGTCTTCATTATTGTATATATTAAGGTTTACCTCTAAGGCTTCAGGTTGCTCTGATTGCGACAATGTAAGGTATGCCTCTGCTCTATATTTCTCTTTATATTCTCCACTCTGGTTTCTCTCTAAGGGAATAATATTAAAGCTGCTTAGATTGGATGTTAAATACCAAGTAAAGAGAGGAATTGTATAATCCGCCAAAACCGGAGTAAGCGTAAATATCGGATACTTTTCATTCCATTGAATATGGATATCCAACGCAGCTTTTAATACCAAGGAACCATCAAGTATTAATGGTTTTGTTATCACATACTCATGATCCACTAAATTCAAACCTGCGGTAAGGTCAAACTTTGGTCCAAAAGTAAATGAAGCACCGACATTGACATTATCTTTAAATTTAGCTACAGTAACTCCTACAGTTACCACAGCATCTAATTCGGCAGTATAGTTAGCACTTAGTTCGGCTACACGTGCGGTTGATTTATCATATTTATCTTCAATAATTTTAGCCTCATCCCAGCCTTTTTTCTTTTCCGCTCCATATTTTTTAACAGAAACGGAGTGTGTGGAGAATTTCGCTTGAGCATTACCAGAAAAGCTGCCTTCCAAAGATGGATCTATAAAAACAACAAAAGGAGTACTTGGTATCGCTATATTAATTTCTAACGGTACAATTTTCAATGCTTTTCCACTTAAAAGATTTGTGTCGAAAGCAAGAATTTTAGCCTTGACTTCTGCTGTACAACCTAAATCCCAATTTAGGTCAGTTATCGTGGAATCGCTATAAGAGAAATAGAAAGATCTATCAACAAGGTCAAGATCGAAATTGACTTTCCTGTATTTTCGTTCTTCATAATCAAAACTTATATGACCCTTTAAGCTTCCACTAAACCATTTTTTCTCATATAAAGATTTTTCTCCGTTAATTTCAAAATGGTAATGGCTTATTTCAGGCTTAAATTCGTATTCCTTTCTTGTTCTCTGCTTTGCATACTTTACCTTTTCCACCAACGACTTGTTTGCTATAGTCGAATCGGTATAAGCGCCTATGGGAATCTCGTAATGCACCTCAAGTTCCTTAAATACATGTCCTAACGACGTCGAGCCGTACACACACTTTATCATACCGTTCTCCTTCGTTACCGACACCACCTTTCCCATCATTGCGTTTGGAAACTTCTCTGAGAATGTGGAGTAGATAGCGTCTCCTACCTGCGGTATCATCTCGTATGGCGTTGACGTGGAAAGCCACACCACAGAGTCTTCAACATTGAGTACGTACTGAGAGTTTGTTTCGTCGAAGACTTTTGTGGTGGGGTTAAACTGGTAGGTGGTGGTGCCGTCAGCGGTCACGTCGGTACGCGGCGCGCTGAAGCCGTCGCCGTTCTCTATGTTGTCGTCCTTGCCCTTCTTCTCGTCTTCCGGCTCGTCCATGTAGAGCGTGCAGGAGGCGAAAGCTAAGGCGGTGAGGATCAGTAAGAATATCTTTTTCATAGTTGTCGGGTTTTATAGATTCGTAACTCCTTTAAACGTCAGTCGAGGTGTAATGTTATCAACTTTGAGAGCGTGCCGTGCGTCTCGCCGTCAAAGGGCAGCTGCACGTCGAAGGTGCGTAGGCGCACCTCCCGCCGGTCGTAGCACTTGAAGGTGATGATGTCCTCGTCAGAGGCGCTCACCGGACCGTACACGCGGATGACGGCATAACGCTTGCCCTTTGCCTCCTTCAGTTCGGCTATGCCTCGCAGTTCGTCGTCCACGAAAGCAGCCACGGCAATGTCGTCGCCGAGCTGTCTGCCGGCTACGCTGATATCGGCGTAGACGACGGTGTCGAAGAAGTACTTGTTACGGTCAACTGTCCACGGGGTCATTACGGTCACCACGCAGGTGTCCAGACGCATTGTGGCTGACGACATCGCCGTGACGTAGGCGGTGCCGGGCTGCTGCGCCACGAGTGTGTCAACGCAAAGACGTGCCACTTCGGGCTGGTCGATGAGCCACATCACGCCCTTGTCCTTCACCTCGGGCGGCGAGAAGGTGACGGTCAGACGCAGCGAGTCGCCCGGCATGATGAAGACGGTGTCGCGGTCCATCTTCATCGTCGCTGACGTTGTCTCGCCCGCCTCGTCCACGTCGAAGAGTTCGCCGCAGGAAGTGAGCAGCGGCATGGCTGCCAACAGGCAACATGTAAGGAGTTGCCACATACGCGTCCTGACACCCAGTGGCGACAGAAGCTTGGTTATGAATAGTCTTATCTTTTTCATTTCGGATGGATGTTGCCTGTGATTTTTTCTGTGATGTTTACTTATTTCGCCTTAGAGGGGGCTTTCGCCGGAGCCGTTATCGTCACCTTGTTGGAAGGCTGGCTGCGTCTTCCGTCCGTGAAGCGCACCACGACGTAATAGCTGGCTGACTCGCCCGGTGAAAGGAGCTGGTCGGTATGGAGCGGCATGTCCGGCTCTGTGGAGCAGAGGAAGGTGTAGTCTGCCTCGTCCTTGCCCTTGCGATAGACGCAGTAATAGTAAGGTGTCTGCTTGCCGTCCACTGCCTTGTGCTCCCATGAGAGACGTGCTTCGTCCTTTATGGTGTCGTATGTTCCGACTGCCTTGATGCCGAGGTCTGCCTCCGTGAAGTCGGCGAAGCGTGCCGAGAAGATGAGGCTTGGCTCGGAAGCTATCTCCGAACGGTTGAACGACACCACCATATACTCATAGTAGTACGTGTTGTTGGTCTGCGGCTTGTCGGTGAGGTGTATCACTCCGTCGGGGCTTGCCTTGAGCACGTCCTCCGCCGTGACGATGGCTATGAGGTCCCACGTGCTGCTGTTCTCCAGTCGGCGGTAGATGCGGTGGTAGTACATGTCGGCATCGAGTCCAGTCACCCAGTCCATGTGTATGCCCGAATTGTCCACCCAAGCCGAGTCGAGGTGAGGCTGTGTAGGCGGTGTGATGTGCGGTCGCTCCACCTGCAGGATGGGCGAGAACTCACCGGTGTTGTTGCTGTAGTCCACGGCACGCACCTTATAGTAGATGAATCGCTGATTGACGGTCATCTGCACCGTGTCGACGTACATCGTGTCCTTCAGCTGTCCCTGGTTGCGCATAAGGAAGTGGTGTGTGGTGTCGTTGGCATAAGCCAGCTCGTAGTAAGCCACGTCGTCGTCCGCGGGCTTGTCCCAGCGCAGGGTGATGGTGCCGTCGTCGGCTGAAACCTCAGCACGGAGATTGCCGGGAGCGTCCGGAGCCTTCATGTCGCTGATGCGGAGCTGCACGGGCATCGAGTAGCCCACGTTGCCAGCCTCGTCGTATGCTGCCACGACGAGCATGCCCGTGGAGAGTCCGGTTACGTCCACCTTCACCTGCCTTGCGTCGGCTGGCAACGTCTCGTCGCAGAGCGGCTTCCAGTCGTTGCCCGTGAAGCGTTCGTTATAGTAGAGCGGCATAAATCCTGCGAGGTCAGCCTCCACGGTGTCCTTCTCCCACGTGATGGTGGCGAATATCTGCTTTGTGGGGTCGGTCTCATCGGGACGGTCGATATTGACGAGTGTGATGGTCGGACCCTTAGGCGGCTTCATGTCGCCCACCTTTACGGTTAGCGTCTCGCTCGGTGCTGTGGTGTCGCCGAAAGCGTCGTGCGCCATCACGCGATACTCGTAGGTTCCGGGCTGTGGCACGTTGTCGACGTACATCACCTCCTCGTCCTTAGCGTCGAGGTCCTGCTTATACATCGGCATGTAGGGCTTGCTGTTTACGCGGCGCCACTCCTGGGTGCCAGCCACACGTCGCTCAATCTCGAACGACGAGTTGTGCTTGTCGGTCCAATAGAGCGTCACGGCGAGCTGTCCGGTGATGCTGTCCTTCAGTCCCACGTTGTAAGGCTGTGGCACGTAGGGCTTGTTCTCCACCTTGCTAAGCTCCTTGCCCTTTATGAACATGTTGTCGTTCTTGAAGCGTCGCGCGGGCTGTATGAGGTAGGTGTAGCGTGCTCCCTTGCGCACGTTGCGGTCGACGAAGCGCATCGCCATGTCCTCTGCCACGTCCTGACGCCATTCCGACGCCAGCACTGCGAAGGCAAGGCTTGTCACCTGGTCGTCATACATCTCGAGCATCGATCCGTACGATCCCGGTTCCTCACGTGTCTCGCTGGACTTCTTCAGGTTGTCACCGTAGATGAGGCCGTAGCCGATGGTGGCAACGGTATCGGTGGTAGGATACTTCGCACGAAACTCCTCCAGCGTCTTGGGCTTCAGTCCTAACGCCAGCGTGTCGCAGTGGTTTTTCTCGTCCCAACGATAGATGTTATATCCTATGAGGTTAAGCCTCATCCATGCGGCATAGTCGGAGGGTGCCCATCGCAGCACGATGCGGTCGCCGTAGGCACGTGCCGTGAGCATGATGTCGGAGCCTTCGTATGGCTTGCCCTTGAAAGCCGTGGTGTCCTGCGCCACCTCTCCCGGCAGCATCTTGCCGGCTGTCGGGATGGTGTCGTTCTGTGTTCCTCCATAGAAGGAATATCCGGTTCGTGAGCCGACACTCGCCACCGCTGTGATGGCGGCGAATGCGCAGGTGGCGGCGAATGCGGCTGATAGTCCTTTCATTATCTTCATATCTGTACGTTTTATGGTCTGTTAATAGAATTTCTTTAACGGCTCGCTGATGGTGATCTCTCGCTGACTGCTGTTATGCAATACCGTATACTCCTTCTTCTGTACGTCATAGTCGTCGATACGGTAAGTATGCACTGTCATCTTCTTGAGGTTCTTCATCGCCTCCTTAGCCTTGAACGTAGCTTCGGGATAACCCTTGTCGCCCGTGAAGGTGAAGAGCACCATTCGGCTCTGATTCATGCTCTGGCGTGGAGTGGCTCGCTTTCCCGCTCCCTTCATGATGCTGTTGAGCGATACCTTACGTCCTGACTCAGAGTTTTCGATGATGCCACACCATAGCAACGTCATCTGATAGTACGGAATCTTTATCATCTGCGTAATCTCGTTCAGACCCTCTCGCGACACTATGATGTCGGTTCCGAGGTGCTGGAGGTTCCATTCTTCCACAGCGTTGGCACGCTTGGTATTGAACGTGGTTCCACCCTTATCGAGCACCACCTTGGCATTCTCCTTTATCTTCTTGTCCACGTCCTCAGCGAGGTAATAGACGTTGGCGATGCTTGTAAGGATGTCGCCTGCCGGGTTCTTGGGCTGATACTCCGGTATGGTGGCGTGGCTTCTGATCGGATTCACGTAGTCGTAACGGTCATTGTCGATGAGCGGCAGCGGATATTCCGAACCGTAACCTCCCGACGGATAGACAGAGTTGCGACGAACCTTGTCCCAGTCGTTCACGATGTTGTAGTTGACATCGCCTTCTGCGAGGAATCCGCTGTAGTTGCCGCCGAGGTCGCTGTAGGTGAGCGACGTGGTGGTGGTCACCATAGTCTGTATACGGTCTGACTCGATGTTCCATCCGCCTATCAATGCCCAGTTGGCAAGGTAGCTGATGTAGTAGAACGGGTCGTAGTAGGCGAGGAGAGTATTGGTGTTAGGATACTTCTTCTGTCTTTCCATTAGCGAAGTCTTATATCCAATCTCCACGTCGGGGATGTTGCTGAGGTCCGAACCGTCATACTGTATCATACCGACCTTCGTTCCGATGAACGGCAACTCATAGTCGAGCGGTCTGCCGTTGTTGCCGGTTGTCCAGTCGCCGTCAATGGTTGTGACGTTGAGGTCCATGAGGTTGGCAGCTACCACCGGTTCTTCGGTCTCGCGGTTGTCGTAGCAGGTGAATACGAACTCCCAATTCCATTCCATGCCTTCAGGAGCCTGGTCGTCGGTCTTGTCTGGCAATATAATGCCGGGAGACATCGTCTTTTCGTCGGTCACACCCGACTGCAGAGCGTCGTCGTCAGACTTCTTTATGCCTCCCGACAACGTGCCGTTGGGTATTCTCGTCAGGGACTGCTCCTCCTTCTTCTCTTCCGTAGACGATGAAGATGACGAATTGTCCGCCTTGGGCACTACGCGAGTGCCTAATTTGGTGGATGGCGAAGTCTGCGTTGTGGGCTGTCGCCTTGTCGGTGTTGTCTCGGACGAAGAGGTGTTGCCCGATGTAGAGGTCGTGCCAGACGATGCTTTCGTTATGGCAGACGACTTAGTCACCCTTGTCTTCCTTGTCTGCGGCGACATCACGTCTGCATAGAAGGCCGCGTTCTCGTTCGGATCCATTGCCGGACCATGAAATGCAGGTCCGAAGCGGAGGTCCTTTTTTATCTTGTCATCTAAGAAATCCATTTTATAGTCCATTTCTATATTATCCCTGATGGCTGGTGCCGAATAGCGTCTTGAGCTGATTATCTTTATCACCTTATAGCCGCCGATAGTCTTAGGTGCCATGCCATTAGGACTTGCTCCATTGGTGTACTTAGAGTAGTGTTTCTCTCGGAAGTGAATGGTCTTCTCCGCTACAACTGTCTCTTTCGTCACCTTGGTCTTCTCATAGTCGAGCACGAGGTTGTAGGTGTTACCCGGCAGTACCTTGGTGTTGAACGACGCAGAAGCTCTGTTCTCCCAGCCTGCATACACTTCCTGCTCCTCTATCACCTTACCGTCCTTCTTCAGCTTCCACTTGAGTTTGCCGTCAGAATAGAGGCGGTTCAGTACGTTCTTCTCCTTGAGCACGATGAGCGGATTCTGCACATCAGTGGCATAAGCAATGACGGGTTCAGCCGACTTCAGCTCATTATACTTCGACGGATAAGCCACAGCCACCAACGACTGGAGGTCGCCTCCGTCCTGAATGTTCATGCCGTCGCTGTTGCCGGTACGGAAGTAGAACGCCTTGGTCTGCTCCCAGGGCACTTCCTCATACTTGCCCTTCTTGACATTGTATGTCTCGGGATCGTGCCAGTTGCCGGCACGAAGCTCCTTGGCAAGGCCCGTAATCTCGAGCTTGTAGAAGCGGTTGGGGTTGAGGCTACGCATTCCTCGTACCGTCACCTTAGTGGCATTGAACTCTATATTATAGTAACGTATCACGCTGTCGCGCATTGTAGAGTCGCTATACTCGTAGAGCTTAACCTGACTGGTCGACGGATTGAAGCGGAACGTACGAGTTGACGTGGTCTCGAGGATTTCTCTCTCGGCTTCCACCTGCTTCATCTGTCTGTGGAGATCGGTCTGGTCGAGCAGCGGATACTGCTCGTTAAGACGTGCCATCGGAGTGATGGTGAAGTCGGTGGGCAGGTCAGGACTGATGGTCATCTTGTGGTTCCATCCGTTCTTTCTTGTCTCCTCACCAATGGACGATTCGCCCCAAAGCTGGAAGTCGTCAAGCGCATTGCCGTAGAAGATGTCGCACTTCTTGCCGCAAGTGAACTGGAAGCGGCGGTTGAAGTTGATGAGGCCGCCCAAGAGACGGAGCTTCATGCGGAGGTCGCCGGTGAAGTAGCTCGGGTTAGGCAAGCCCATCTGGAGCACGCCGCCGATGCCAGCGTCCACGAGGTCGATGCTGCCCTTCCAGAAACCGAGGTTCAGACGCAGACCCATCTTGGCATAGAGGTAAGCATAGAGCTGTCCCTCGCCGTACCATCCCTTCCATCCTGCTGCGCCGGGAACGCCTACACAGTAGACCTCGTCGCCGATGTGTGTGATGCTGACGTCGAAGCCAGCCTCGGCGCCCATGTCGGCATAGAGGATGCCGAGGTCCACATTGATGTAGCCCCATACGCTTGCACCGAGCATTACGCCACCCGTGGCGTTGGCGCGGAATTCCCTGATGGCTTCCTCGCGGGCACGCTCAGCCTTGCTTACGTCTGCTGACTGAACGCCGTTGCTGCCGCGGCTACCGGTGAGGAACTGGCGTATGTTTTCGGGAATAGGAGGCAGAGCGCCGTTGTCCGGCAGCTCGTTGCCCACACAGAAGTAGGCATCCGCTCCGATCTTCACTTCCACAATCTTCGCCTCAAGGTCAATGAGGATGAACTGGCAGCGTTCGCTCTTCTGCGGTTTGCCGAGATAGAGGTGCCACTTCACCTTGTCGAAGTTCACACCTTTGTCGCGCCATGTAAGTCCAAAGTCGAGAGATATCTTGGCTCCTGACGTAGCCTTGAAGTTATCTTTCTGCTCGCTCTTGTTTTCATCCTTGCTCTCGTGTTTCTCCTCCGTGCTGTGTTCCTGATGGAGATTGTCCAGTCCAGCCATTGAGCCCAGCTTGTCGTAAGTGGTCTTTATGGTGTCGTTGAGAGCCTGCATCTGCTTCAGAATCTTGCTGTCCGCAAGCTGTTCCGTGTACTTCGTAATCTCACCCGCATATTTCTTGGCGAGTCCGTCCGCCGTGGCGTCAACCGTGACGTTCAGACGCAGGTACTTCGACTGGTCGTCGTTCTGATAAACGATGGACGCTCTCGAATTAACCAAGCCAGCCATAGCGCTCACATTGCCGTCAAGCATGAATGTGGTGAGGCGTTTGTGCTCCTTGTCGTAGACCACGGTGAGCGAGAATTTGCCGCCGATGACGTTGTCGCCACCCGTCGCTGCTATTCCCAGACCAGCCGTTACGCCGATGACGCCCTTCTGAGCGATGGCCTTCGTTGCGTCCTTCGGGTCCTTTCGGCAGTTGAAGTAGAAGCCGCCGTGGATGTCGTTAAGCTCGATTGGCGGAATCTGCAGACCCACAGCCGAGCCGATAGCGATGTTGAAGTAGCCCCAAGTGAAGTTGTTGCCTTCCTCCTTGTGCTCGAAGTAGCCGCCGTTTGAGTCGAAGGTAAAGAGATTTCCGGGGAGCGCAAACTTAAGGTGGCCCTTATATCCCTTGTCCTTTACCTTGTCGTTAGGACGTATGACGTCCATTCTTCCCGAGATGGTGATGCCCGGAAGGTTGGACGAAACCTCGATGGAGTTAAACAGACAGTCCTTATATTCCAGCGAGATGTTGCTGATGTCGTCGAGGTTCTTCACCTCTGCCTGCAACTGAATGCCAGCCTTTGCCACCACCAGGTCTTCCAGCAAGCCAATCTTTCCCTCAAGGTCGAGCGTCATTGCGCCACCCGAATAGCCGAGGTCATAGCGTGTAATGCCGAAGCAGAACGGACCTATCTTCTTCTCTAAAGAAGCCAACGACCATTCGCCCATGTTGAAATAGATGGGCTTGTCCTCAGAACCGAGGTTGCGTTCCTTCTCCTCGCAAAGCGTCTTCCACGCCGAACGTCTCAGTTCTTCAGCTTGAGCTGCGTGTGCCTTCTTCTGTGTTTCCTCCTTATCGTAGATTGATTCCCACGTAGAGCAGTTGGCAATGCGCATCTTTGTGAAGTGGATGCCGGGGATGCTGAGCTTCAGCGGCAGTCCGTCGAGAGCCTTCTTCACGAAGCTCGAGCGGTTCTTGGCAGCCTCCACCTTGTCGTTCACCTCGTCCAGCTTGCCCTGAATCTCGTCCGCATAACCGATGGTGATGCTTCCGCCCATCGAGAATTCCAGTCGGGTCTTCGTCGATCCGTCAGCCTGGTCCTCTGCTTCGAGGAAGAAGTAAGTCTGCTTCTGCTCAAGGTTTGCCTCTGCAAGGATGAAGTCAAAGTTGATGTCCTCCACCTGCTGCACCTTAAATATATAGGCGTAGCCGTTGTCGTTGTCCTTCTTGAATCGCTTCTGGTTATATATATTACATGTATAGGCGATGTCCGAATTGACGAGCGGCAGCTTCATGTTGCCGTCGAAGTAAGCCTTCTCGAAGTTGCTCTGCAGGAACTCCACGCCCACGTTGTCGAGCGTAAACGCCCAACCACCGAGCTTTCCGGTCTTTGCGCTGATGATGTCCTCCGCACCAAACTTGAGCGAAACGCCCGACTTGTCGAAGAACATGTCCTTGGCAGCGAGAGTAAGGCGTCGGTCGCCGTCGCCGTCTTCCTTGCCCACCTCCATAGCCTTCGGGAACTTTACGCCCACCTTGCTGATGTAAAGACCCATCCATTCCTTGTCGTTGGTGCGGATGTCAGCCTTGCTCTTGTCATAACCGGCGGGGAACGATCCCATGTTATTGTCGTTCACCGTTGTGGAGTGGTCGTAGACAATGGCGCCCGGGCAGAATGTCCAGCCCGGAAGAGCCTCTGCCTCGAAGTCGTCCATCGCAGCGCTTGCCGTCCAGTTGTTCCAGTCCTTGATGTCAGTCTGGATGTTCAGCACGGGTCGCTCGTCCGTAGCGGTGCCGTTAGCCACCTTCTTCAGCTTAGGAATGGCGATGTCGATGTCGATGTGCAAGGCTGCCAAAGAGTCAGCCTGCCAGTTGATGTAGCATCCGTCTGCAGGTGCCTGACCTTCGTCAGCCACGGTGATGTCGGTCGGAGCCTTAAACTTAATCTGGAAACCGGACGACGGTTCCTTCACGTCGATGGTGGAAAGCAGACACATCGATCCGCTCTCCGGCAACAGACGGTCGGGGCTGATACATGTGTGCGGTGCACCGAGGATGAGGATGTTGTTGTCCGTATAGCGGCTTTCGGGCAGCGTGAACGTACCGATAAGGTCCATTGAAGCCCACGAAGGAGCGAATGTCACGTTGACAATCTGGATGTCCACCGGAGTCTTGTTTACCGATTTCGGCAGCTTCATCGGCATCATGATGTTGTCAAGCCTGCCTTCCGTGAGGAAGTCCTTAGCTCGATGATAATAGTCATAATACTTGCCGAGGCTGAGCTGCTTGGCGATGTCGCGACCTCTGTTAGACGCTTCCTTCTGCAACATCTTAGCATAAGGTATGCCAGTGTCGCCGATAAGGTTGTCAATGCCCCAGTCGGAGAAGAGCTTGTCCACCTGCTCGCCGTTGTTCGACGCCCATGTGTCGCCCTTCATGCCCTTAGCCTTGCCGGCATAAACGATGTCGTCGGTATTGATGAAGAGCGAATCGAACTCCACCTTCACCATCAGCGACAATCCGAGCGGCGACCATTCCACACGACCGTTGCCGCGGAATCCGCCGTCCTTGCCGTTCTCCTTCATCTCGTCGATGGTGAGCTGATACTGTCCGATGCCCACCTCCTTGCCTATGAAGTCCTTGGCAGACTTCTTCGTAGGCTTGAGGTTTTCGATGTTCACCATTGACGAACACTGGAAGAACTTCTGGCTGATGCGCTGTGCGAGGGCGAAGTCGATGACGTTGACGGAGTCGTTGACGAACGCCACGGACTGTACGTTCTCGCTCTTGGGGAGCACGCGCAGCACCATATAGTCGCCAGCCACCACCTTGTCGCTGATCTGCTCCCACTTGATGGAGTCAGAAAGGTCGTACGTGGAGTGTGTGTAGACCGGCTCTGAGGCGAAGATGTCTGCACGGTCCATCTCTGGTTCGCCGCGGAAAAGCTGCACCTCATAATTGATCTTCACCGTGTCCTGACGTTCTCCTACGCCACCCACGAACCATGCCTTCTTCCATTCCACGCCGATGTCGTCGCCCGTGAATGACTTGCGGGCTCCTGCATTGCCGGGGAAACTCGGTCGGATGATCTGCGGATTGCGGAAGTTATATACCGAATCGGTCACTTCCTCCTTGCCGCTGCCGAATCCGAAGTCGAACTCGTCGTCTTCCTCCTCATCCTTCTTGTCCTCCTTGTCCTTGTTGTCCTTGTTTTCGGGCGTTGGGGGCGTCACCACGGTGGTGGCGTCAGGCTCGAAGCGGAAGAGGCGGAGGTCGGATTTGCCGTCGTTCTCCACCATGGAGTAGTTGAGGTAAGTGCTGCCCAGACCTGACTGTTCCGCCGTGACGCGTGCCACGTAGGTCATGTCGTCTATCATGGAGCGGATGCGCTCCTGCGGCAGAATCAGCATCGGCGACATCAGTCCCGACTTCTCGTACACGGCAGGATTATACTCTATGGCTTCGTCAGGCGTCTGACCGCCGACAAGCTGCACCACCTTAAACTTATACGTAAAGCGTGCCGCGCCGGGATTGCACGTCACGATGGGTTCTTTCCACGTAAAGAGGGCGTTCTGCTTGTCCATGGTGCATACGGAAGCGTCGGAAGAACTTCCGATGCCGGGCATAGGCATCAGAAACTCCGGTGCCTGAGCCTTATAGCATATAGTGAATATGCACTGTCCGCTGCTGGGGCTGCTCACCATGACGGGAGTGTCACGTCCCGGCTCCCAGCGGTAAGCCACGAGGCGCATGCGATACTGACCCTCGGGCAGGAGTCCGAAGGCGCCGCCCTCATAGTCGCTGAACAGACCCGGGGTGGTGGCGATGCGGTCGTTGGGCACATGATTGAAGAGATTCTTCATCTCCACCATGCTCAGAATGTGCGTTCCGCCGGAAGGCACCGTGATGGGCTTGTCGGGCTGATACTGTGCAGGAATCTTGACGTAAAGTCCCGAGTTGGGATTTATCTGCTCAAGGTCCATGACGAGATAGACGTTCTGCGTCTCGCCAGAAGAGTTGATCAGACTTACGTTAAAGTAGTTGCCGGGATTGGCTACGTACAGCATCGCCTGCGGAGGCAGCGTGGGCTGTACCGGATTGACCGTCACCATTACGTCCTGAGCGGCTGCCTGCAGCATGGCACCCAGGATGATGAGTAGTGATAGGATGTGGAATCTCAGTCTGTTCATATCTTGATCTTTATTTTATCGTGGGAATAAAAGTTACACTATAGCGACTTGTTCTGTTCCTTCTCCGCCTTACGCTTTATCTCGAGGAGCGTGAAGGTGTAGGTGTAGTTGAAGCTGATGTTGATGTCCGTGGCGTCCAGCTTCGAACGTGTCTTGGTGATGTTGACGTCGCCGTACTTGTTGAATCCGGCAGTCATCGAGAAGAGATGCTTCTGCTTGATGCTGTAGCTGGCAGCCATATCGCATCCCATGGACAGGCTCTTCGACTGTCGCTTCACCTCATTGTAGCACATCGAGAACGTGGCTGAGAGGTTGAGGGCATCGTCCTTGAGGAAGGCGCGGTTGGCTGTCACCGAGGCGAGGTCGCTGGTGTAGCGCGTGTTGAATCCCTTTGACGACTGGTGGTTTATGGAGGTCTGGAAACTGGTCTTCCATGCCTTCACCTCCAGTCCGTAGCTGGCTCCGATGGCGAGGGACGTTACGTCGCTCACGCCGGTGGCGAAGCGGTTGAGGTCCTTGTTCTGCACGAGGCTGGCAGAGAGCGAGAAGGCATGACCGAACTGGTCGTTGTCCACGGCGTAGGACGGCGTGAACGTGAAGGTGTTCATGGCGCGACGTACGCGAGTGGTGTCGTTTACGTGTGCCGTGCCGTCAGCCTGTGTCTGCAGGTAGCCGTTATAGCCGAACGAGAGGTTGAGGCGGTTGGCTATGCGTGTGGCTATGAAAGCCGAATAGACGAAGCCCCGCGTGGTATAGAGCTGCTTGTTGGAGAGATTGTCCTCCTGGGCGGAGAACGTGGCTGCCACCGACACGCGGCGGAAGAGCGTGGTGCCGAGGCTGGCTCCGACGCTGTGATAGTTGTTAGCCATATAGTAGGTGCCGAGCGACGTATAGTCGGGCTGTATGATGCGATAGAAGAGCGAGGCGTTCACGCCGCCCGCGTTGATGTTGAGGTTGGCGTCGCCCGCGAAGCGTGCCATGGAGGTGTAGCGTGTGTCGAACACCTTGTCCCATCTTGTCACCTTGCTGTCCGTCACCTTCTCCGCGCGTGTGTCGGTGGTGAAGGCTGATGTGGCTACGTTGGCTGTCAGCGACATCCAGTTCTTGATGCTCACGCCTCCCTTCAGTCCCACCACGATGTTCTCCTGCGGCGAGATGCGCTCCTGCCAGTACTCGTCAATGGAGCTGCGGCGGTCGTATGCGCGGAGCAGATAAAGGTCGAGGTAGTTGCTGCCCGTGCCGTAGCCTATATTGAATCCCCATCCTATGCGGCGATACTGCGGATTGCGCGGCGAGGGCGATGTCGGGTCGTCGTTGACGGCGCTGCGCAGCGTGCCATAGAAAGCTCCTATGCGGAACTTCTGCGTACGATATTCCAGACCCACGCCGTTGTAAGACATACTCATGACGTAGGGCGAGAATCCTGCCGACGACCTTCCGATATGTCCGTGCCATTGCTTGTACGACGGCGAGAGATTGAAGGAGATATGGGGATAGTTGAAGTCCAAATTGTTGTTGGAGTAATAAAGCGAGAAAGGCATGTTGAATCCATACATGCTGATGTTGAGGTTGAGGAACAGCGTATTGCTCAGCGGCGAGGCGTATGCGCTGCCTGCCGTTGAGTGAAAGTAGGTGTTCTGTGTACCTACGGAACCCGTGATGATAAGGGGATCGCTCTTCGCAATCTCCGTGATGTTCTGTGCTGTTGTGCCGCTGGTATGCAGAAAGAGTGCTGCCACAGCCGTCAGTATGGTTATGTGTAAGTGGCTTTTCATCGCTTTGGTTCTTTTAGTGGTTATTTAAAGTTTCGCATGTCTCGAGACATGCGAAACTTTTAGTTATATTAGTATAGTCAACTTACTTGACAAGCTTCTTCGTAACGGTCTTGCCGTCCTTGGTCTTCACCTTCACTACGTAAACGCCTGAAGGAAGGCCGGTAACGGTGGTCTCGCCGGTTGAGACAACAGCACCGGATGCGTTGCATACGATGACGTCAGCCACGTCCATGCCCTGGACTGTGATCTGTCCGTCCACAACGGCAATGCCCGAAGATGCGATGTCGGCTGCTGTGATGCCGGTGACGATGCCACCTACAGTCAGACGCTGCGGAGCGCGGAGCGAACCTGCCATCTTTGCGAACGGCATCTGCTCGTTGATGGTGCGCATCTCGCCGCTGACGGCGTCATGGAGCTTGAACGAAATGGTCTCGCCCTTGTCAGCATGGACGGTGATGAAGCACTTGCCGTCTATCATCTCGCCCTCACCGCGGCACTCGTCGCCTACGAAGGCGCCCACCGTTAAGCGTTCTGCCGAATAGTCGTTGCCAAGGTCGGCTACGATGGTCATGTTGTCAGCGAACGGAGCGCTGTTGTATGTCCATACGCTCTGCTTGTGCTGGGGAGCGTTCATCACCGGAGTGCCCTGAGGCATATTCCACTCATACTTGAGTTCCATGTTGATGGTGTCTGATGCTGCATTGAAATACATATATCCGAGTCCGGCATGCAGAGTGGTAAGGGTGCCTGTCCACTTTTCGCCATTATATTCAGCGAAGCCGTTGTCCTTCGATACGATGCGGTCGCCCACGTTGAATTTGTTTGCGTTTGCATCTTCGGTAGAGAACACCGAGTTGATATCGTGGTCATACTGATAGGGATTGCCGAGCCAGTTCCACATCGGCACAATCTGACGATAAGGTCGCATGTCTTCGTAGCCGCCGGGGTAAATTCTCAAGTTAAGGAGACCGGGCTCCTCTTCCTTTACCTTAATCTTATAGCATTCGCCAGGCTCCAGCCTGTTGAGGTCGCCGAAGTATCCGTATTCGGGGTCGTTATGGAGAAGGGCGTCTTCTGAGCGGATTTCCTCCACCACGTCGCCTAATTCGTATTCAGGAGAGTTCCATGATACGCCGCCGCTATAGAGCGAAGTCCACTTCCATCCTGCCTTCTGCATATAGCGCTGACCGATACCGACATGTGATGTTGCCACCTCTACGCCGTCGAGCTTCACGCTGATAGTGGCTCTGCCCACGCTATGAGGTTTGATGGTATAGTTAAGCATGGTCTCATCCGTAGGAACAATCTCTACTATGCTCTTCCATTCCTCAGGAACATCGGTATAAGGAGTTATAGTCACCTCCACTCTTGACGGGTCTACCTCTGCGTCAACGGGGTCGGGAGTAAGCACGAAGTCGCGTGTCTCGGTGCTTACCATCTCCACGTATCCGTCCACCTTGAATCCCTTAAGAGACTCCAAAATCGTTATGTTGAAGTCGTTTGAAATTCTATACTCATCATTTTGGAGTCCTTCTTCAGTTGCGATGGTGCGCTCAGATGAATAGGAGACATTAATCCTTCCCTGACCTATACTATCGATAGATGCAGAGAGGCTGTCTTTCTCGAAATCATAATACAGGTGTACGGCTTTCGTATAAGATCTGATATCCAAATCGCTTTGTGCTATATCGTACTCTTCATATTCTTCATACTTAGGCCATGACGGTGTCATGATGATGTTGTTACGGATATCCTCAGAGATGTCCCACTTGTCAGTATCCTTTCTTGGCATCAAGAAAGTCATCTCCTCCTGCTTGAACGTGATGTTCGTAGGACCTCTTTTTACGATAACCTCGTATTCGCAATAGGCTCGAGAATTCTGCGTTGAATTTATCGTAACACGAACTCTACCTGGCTTAAGGGCGATCATCTCGTCACCTTCATTAAAATATAAGTCACCAAATATGTCGGTATACTTATAAGCTCCGTCACCATCCTCGTACACTCCCTGATCACTAAAACTTTGGTTAACTTCGTAATGCACGCTGCGGTCTGTAGCATCCTCCGGCATTACCTTATATCCAGACGGAAGGATGTTGAGAAGGTTCTCGCCTACAAACATCTTAATAGTCTTAACGGAGCCAACCATCTCGATATACTCTACCGGCTTAATGACTGTGACCTTAAGGTCCACGCTGGCTTTCTCGCCGCTAAGCGTCATGGTGTAAGTGCCGGTCTTTACTGGATTAAACTTGCCAAGGTCGCTTTCACTTGTCATCGGAAGAATGGCAGTCTCGTCGCTGCTCTTCCATGTCAGCTCCTCGTTGCAGTCGGCAGGTGCTGTGGTGTAGCCGCTGCGAAGCACAGTGTTGAGGGCAGCAGTGTCGCCCAAGTTAACCGTGATGCCATTCTTATACTCGTCGCGAAGCTCAATAGAGGTGGCAGGCTGGATGACACGTACACTAACCTTTGTGTACTGTCCGGTAGGCTTCATGCCCCAAAGATTCGGACTTACGCTAACACTACCGTATTTGCCAGTCGACTTAAGGGCTTTAAACGTATTGCCTTTGATGGAGGCATATTCATTCTCTTTCTCACCTTGCCCCATGGTCCAGTCCATTTCCGGTATGTTGGCATTTGCAGGCTCAAACGTGATATAATCCAACAAATTGAACTCTGCACCTACCTTAACTCTCACTTCAGGCTGGACGATACTATAATACCCAGGACGTATGAACGTCAGCTGATAGAGTGCTGACAACTTACCGGTGGTACCATTATTAGTATAGGTTACTGCATTGGCGGCAGGCTTCAGGTCGTTGAAAACAAAAGAATGATTACCACCTACGCTTAAACGGTACGAGATAGCCTTGCCATTGTCAGTATTCGTGCCCTTTACACGCAGAGCGAAATAATAAATGGTTTGGGTGTCCGATACAGAATATCGGCTTACCTTCGCAAGTCCGCGGCATTCACCATCAATGAATGCTCCAAGGTAAGTGTTGTCATTAAAACTTTGTACTGCACTGCCTTGGCCATCTACCAAGCCTACATAAATGACGTGCTCGTCAGGGTAGGCATTGGGATTGTAGCCCCAATCGGGTTGTTGTGCCGCCATACCTACGGCATATAGCAGTAGGGATAGCATTAGTAATAATTGTTTTCTCATATTAAAAATGATTTGAAAGGTGAATAATATGTTACCTATTTAGTTTTATGTTTAATAATGTGATGTTTGGGTTTCTTGGTTATTTCCTGTTCAGTCCCCAGCTTTTCCACATGCTCCCTGATTTTGCCCTCGACGTCATCATAAGAATGTCGCCAAGATTCGTTCTCAATAGTATGGTCTTGCGGTCTCATATTGTACGTTATTTGTGGTTAGTAATATTTGCATGAGACAACATGCCTTACGCTATGTCTGTCAGCACTGCAAAATAAGCTGAAATTCGCTCAAGTCAATTGTATAAACTTAACAAAAAATGGCCAATTCTTTACAAAATTAAGGTCAAAGCGCAATTTGACAAGCTAACAGGCAATTTACGCACCTAATTTGACAAAGAATTTAACAGACATTTTGGGTTGGACGGGGAGAAAAAAGAGGCAATAATCACATGCGAATAATGTCCGTTATTCGACGTAAGACATACTCTTTTAGACAAGAAGACATTCATCCTATCTATTCAAAACTGAATAATTCACAATGCGCCTTGGCGCACAATTCAAAAATCAAAATTCAAAATTCCTAACTCTTCGGCGGTTCCGCCGAAGACTATATTTGCATTCCTGACGCTCAATACTCCTCGTTCAGCGCACTAAGAAATCTTTGATGCGAAATTTTCGAGTTTTGAGCGTGCAACAATAGCACACTGACGCACAGTCGGTTATGCAGCCAAGAAGAGAAATGTGCAATGAATGACGGTGCTAAACATGCATCAAAGGGGCACAATAGAGCCTCTTTGCCACTCCAACACAGCCTCTATTGTCATACAAAAGAGCCACTTTTGCCTTCCAATAGTGGCTGTAATGGAAGACAAGAGAGGCTCTTCTGATATATTATGGGGTCAAAAACGATGCAAAACCACGCAAAAACAGCAAGACAAATCTCTAAAACCGATTTTTATTTTGTAACATGTTTTTACTCTTTGCGTGATATTTGCATAGCGGATGGCATCCGCCATCCGAATGTTGAATTAGGAGTTGTGACGAGGTGCCTCATCACCGATAAACTGCAATTTATCTGCGAGTCTATCTGCTATATAAGGCAGGGCTTTAACAAAAACCTATCTCCACCTGCCGCTTATGGGCGCAAATCCTATCGGATTTAAATAAAAGGCTTTACATTAGGTCTTACGAGAACAAGTTCTCGACAACCTAACGTAAAGCCTTTTATTTGTGCACAGCACGCGCCCATAAGCGGAAAAACAAACAAAACACAAGATAATAAGAGGGTGTATCAAAACTAAAGAAACAAGGGAAAAACAGCTTGCATTGTCAATCACAGAATTACAGTTTGTGTTTTGAATGGTTTTTTCCGCTTGTGCTTTTCGAGAGAGGCGTCAGCCTCTCATTCATTTATGGCATATATGGGCGTGAGAACTTGTTCTCATAAGACCATATATGCCATAAATGAATTGCCGAAGGCTCGAAAAGCACAAGCGGATTGTGGAGTCAGGTTTTTGTTAAAGCCCTGCCAATCATAAAGGGGGTGTCAAAACTGAACAATTCACAATGCGCCTTGGCGCACAATTCAAAACTCCTAACTCCTAATTCCTAACTCTTAACTTAACTCTCCCTTGCGATACTGCGTCGGCGTCATGCCGATCGTCTGCTTGAAGACGCGGGTGAAGTGCGACATGTCGTAGAAGCCGCACCGCATGGCCACCTCGTTGATGGTGAGGTCAGGGCGGTTGTCGAGCAGATGCTGCGCCGCATACATCTGCCTTGTGCGGATATAGACGGCCGGAGTGCTGCCGGAGACAGCGCCAAGCTTGCGGCGAAACTGAGCCGGACTCAAGCAGAGAGCCGCTGCCACAGTGTCGACGGTGACATTGCCATCGTTCATCTCCTTGTCCACGATGGCGTTCACACGGTCGAGGAAGGCACGGTCCTGCGGGGGAAGGGCAGCTTCGGCGTCGGGCTGGTGCTCAGCCGCCGCCTTCATATAACGCTCGCGGAGCAGACGGTTCTTCTCAAGCAGATTGCCCACGGTGACGGCCAGCTCTTCCGCATCGAAGGGCTTGTAGATGTAAGCGTCCACTCCCATCTGCAGGCCACGCAGCTTGTCGTCCTGCGAGGTTCTTGCCGTGACGATGACGACGGGGATGTGATTGAGCACTTCCGACTGCTTGACGGCCTGACAAAGCTCGTAGCCGTCCATGCGGGGCATCATGACGTCCGTGACGATGATGTCGGGCACCAGTTGGGTAGCCTTCTCCAGACCCTCCATGCCGTCGTGCGCTATGACCAAGCGATAACGTGCCTTGAGCTGCATGGTCATATACTCCGCCACATCGGCATTGTCCTCCACGATGAGGACAAGCTGACGGGTGTCGGACTGATTGTCGTCGTCGGCATCGTCGGCTTCTGATATGGATGCATAATGGTCTGCTTCTGGCATGACATCGTTCTCGGCGTTCAAGAGGATGGACGTAGGGACGGAGCCGAGCGATTCCAACGACTTCACCTCCACTCCTTCCGGTGCCTTCACCGGAATGCGCACGGTGAACACCGAACCCTCGCCCACCTTACTGACGAGGCTAATGCTGCCGTTGAGAGCGCTGACTATCTGCTTGACAAGCGCCAGACCTACGCCCGAGCCGACGTTCTTCTTGTCGCTCTCGGTCTGATAGAACGGCTCGAAGATGCGCTGCTGGTCGGCCTGCGAGATGCCGCTACCGAAGTCGGCCACACGCATCTGCAGCATATCGCCCTCCACGTCGAGCGACACGAGCACCTCGCTGCCCTCCTTCGAGAACTTAATGGCGTTGGTGACAAGATTGCACACCACCTTCTGTGCATAGTCGGGCACGAAGTCGCACACGGCCTTCTGCTGCTTCGGGGCATACAAGAGACGGATGCCGTGGGAGTGTGCCATGTTGAGATGGCTCTCAATGATGTTGGAGAGGAAGAGAACCACGTCGCCACGATGCCAGTCGCACTTGCCCACAGCCGACTTCACCTTCTGTATGTCGAGGAGCTGATTGATTAGCGAGAGCAGGCGCGAGCCCTGGCGCGACACCATATTGGCCACTCGCGTGATGTCGCCCATCGGCACCTTGCCCTCCTCCATCATGCGCGAATAGCCGAGGATGACGGTCAGCGGGGTGCGAAACTCGTGGGTGATGTTGGTGAAGAACGAGAGGCGCATCTCGTCTAACTGGTGCTGCACCTCCTGCTTGCGCTTACGGGCACGGAGAGCATAGAGCATGAAGCACACGATGACGGCGGCGAGGATGACGACCAGCATACCGGCAGCGAAGCTAAGGCGCTTCAGCGTGCGCTCCGTACGGTACTGCTGATTGACTGACTCTATCTCGGCGCGGTGCTGCTCATGCTCGTAGCGCACACGCATGTTCTGCATGTGTATGATGTTTTTCTCGCTCGATACGCTGTCGCCCAGCTCGTTGTATATCTTATAGAAATGCAGAGCCTGACGGCTGTCGCCCTTGCGGTTGTAGATGTCGTAATAGAGACGGGCAATCTGCGACTGGTGTTCCAGCGAATGAAGGTCGTGAGCCAGACGGTCTGCCGTGTCAAGGTATTGCATGGCAGTGGCGTCATCGCCCATCTTTATGTAAATCTCCGCCAATGCCAGACACGGTTCCATGGTGTGCCAGCGGTCGTCGGAGGGTGCCATTATTTCGTAAGCCTTGCGGTATTCGGCTATCGCCTCTGCCCTCCTACCCTGCTTCTCGTTAAGGCGTCCGAAGTGGGTGTAGCAGAGTGAGATGCCGAGGTCAGACTTTGCCAGGCGGTTCTGCTCCATGGAGCGACGATAGAACGTCCAGGCAGAGTCTATCTGGCCGTTACGCTCGTAGAGCGATCCGAGGTTGGCGTAATTGATGGCCTGACCGAGATGGCTGCCAAGACGCTTCTCGCCTTCGAGGGCAGCGTTGAATACGGAGTCGGCAGTCTCGGTGTCGCCGAGCGTAAGGCAGATGTTGCCGATGCCGTTGAGCGAAATCACGCGGTTCTTACGCGCGGTGCTGTCATCCTTAAGGCTGAACTCCTCACAGAGATGCAGTCCACGGTAATGATAGTCTACTGCCTCATCGAGGATGCCCATGCGTCGGAAGTTGGTGCCGATGTTGTTAAGCGCCTGAACGGCAGCAATGGTGTCGCCGAGCTGCTCTGCCAGCTTGAGTTCGCGTGTGTGGCAGTCGATGGCCTTTATGAAGAAATTGGCCTCGCGGTAGACGCGTCCGAGCTTCTTGCGTGCACGCATCTCCAGCATGCGGTCGCCCTTGCGCTCCGCCGCATTCACAAGGCTGTCGAGGCTATGCTCTCCTTCCACCTCATCCACGATGCTGTCAGCATGAGAGCGCAGGGCTTCGAGATGGCTGGGCGAGGGCGAAGAATGACAAGAAGTGAGGAGAAACACGACGGCAAGACACGTTACGGCAAGAAGGCCGCATCGTGAGAGCAAGGCGTGTGCAGTTTGGGGCGAACTATATAATAATGTATAACGTCTGTTTGACATAAGGTTTCGTGGGGGTGTGGTAAGGTTATAGGTTTATAGTATACGAATGCAAAAATACTACTAATTTTTGTTATCTCCAAGTAATATTTAAATGAATTATAATGGTAATTTGAACACAAATCTACCCTTTAAGAATACATTTTTGCACACATTGTAGCCGTTGTGTGCAGAAAATGTATTAACTTTGCACCGCCTAAGGCAAGAATTATCACATAAACGAAATAAGAAAGTTATGTCTTTTAATTTATTGAAAGGAAAGCGCGGTATAATATTCGGCGCATTGAATGACGCTTCGATAGCGTGGAAAGTAGCGGAACGCGCAGTAGAGGAAGGAGCACAGATTGTGCTTACTAACACAGCGGTGGCATGCCGTATGGGCACCATCGACGAGCTGGCAAAGAAGACCGGCGCAACCATCATCCCTGCCGACGCGACTTCGGTGGAGGATCTGACCAACCTCTTCGAGAAGGCTCAGGAAGCTCTCGGAGGCAAGATTGACTTCGTGCTCCATTCTGTTGCAATGAGCGTGAACATGCGCAAGAAGCGCACTTACGACGATCTGGACTACAACTTCCTGAACAAGACACTGGACATCTCTGCCATCTCGTTCCACAAGATGCTGCAGGCAGCCAAGAAGCTGGACGCGCTGAGCGACGGCGCTTCAGTGCTCGCTCTGACTTACATCGCATCACACCGTACATTCTTCGGATATAACGACATGGCTGACGCCAAGTCGCTGCTCGAGTCGATCTGCCGTAGCTTCGGCTATATCTACGGACGCGAGAAGGGCGTACGTATCAACACCATATCACAGTCGCCGACATTCACGACAGCGGGTAGCGGCATCAAGGGCTTCGACGGCCTCTACGACTTCTCAGACCGCATGTCGCCGCTCGGCAATGCCAGCGCTGACGAGTGCGCCGACTACTGCGTGGTGATGTTCTCTGACCTCACGCGCAAGGTGACCATGCAGACTCTCTTCCACGACGGCGGCTTCTCAAGCATGGGTATGTCGCTCCGCGGCATGACGCAGTACAACAAGTCGTTCATCGATGAAAACCGCGACGCCGACGGAAACATCATCTACGGATAAGGAATTTTCAGACAAGAAGACTTTATATAATCCCCCAATGCGGGACGTTTCAGAAACGAAAAGATATTATCTTTCGCACGAAGCGTCCCACATTGGGGGATTTTTCGTATATTTGCAGAAAATCAACTACAACCAATGGCAAGATTCATTAATCCATTCTCCGACTGGGGATTCAAGAAAATCTTCGGTCAGGAAATCAACAAGGACTTGTTGATAAAGTTTCTTAACGATCTCCTCGACGGCGAGCATCACATCACTGATCTCGTCTTCAAGGACAAAGAACAACAGCCAGAAGCGGCTGACATGCGTGGCATCATCTATGACATCTACTGCTCAACCGACAAGGGAGAGCATATTATCGTGGAAATGCAGAACCGCTACCAGCCCTTCTTTACGGACCGATCCATATACTACGCCTCGCGCGACATTGTAAATCAAGGCGTAAAGGGCACGGTCGGCGACACACATATCAAGTGGGACTATCGTCTGGCTCCGGTCTATACGGTATGCCTGCTCAACTACGATGTAGGGGCGCATACTCCGACAAAGTTTCGTACGGACATCGCCCTTATGGACATGGAGGACAAGACGGTCTTCTCCGACCGCTTGCGATTCATCTACTTAATGCTTCCTCTGTTCTCCAAGAACGAAGAGGATGAATGTGAAAACGATTTTGAACGTTGGATTTATATCCTTAAGAACATGAGTACATTTGAAAGAATGCCGTTCCAGGCGCGCAATGCTGTATTCAAGAAGCTCTCCGAGATAACAGACATCGCCGCCTTAAGCAAGGACGAGCGAGAAAAATATGACGAGAGTTTGAAGGTGCTGCGCGACTATCATGCCACACTCGAAGGAGCAACCATGCTGGGAAGACGCGAGGGTATAGAGAAAGGACTTGCGGAAGGACGTGCAGAAGGACGTGCAGAAGGACGTGCGGAAGGACGTGCGGAAGGACGTGCGGAAGGACGTGCGGAAGGTATAAAGCAAAGCCAACTCGACACCGCAAGAATGATGCTTGAAGACGGCGAGCCGGTATCTAAGATAACCCGCTATACGGGCTTGACAAAAGAGGAAATTGAAACAATAAGATAAACCGTACAATAATTAATGTATTGAACTTCCACAAGTTCAGCTATTGTATACAAAAAGAACAAATGAATAAAAGACTATTCCTTTCAATATCAGCCTCTGCCTTGCTTGCCTCAACCATGGTGCAGGCGCAGGACGTGAAATATCCGCAGACGCGGAAGGACAATGTCGTGGACGAGTATTTCGGCGAGAAGGTTGCCGACCCGTACCGATGGTTGGAGAACGACACAAGTCGCGAAACGGCGCAGTGGGTGGAGGCAGAGAACGCCGTCACACGTAAGTATATCGACCGCATCCCGCTCCGCAAGTCTATTCTGAAGCGACTGAAGGAGACTGCCAATTACGAGAAAATCGGTATGCCGTTCGAGCAGCACGGCAAGTGGTATGTATACCGTAACAACGGACTGCAAAACCAGTTTGTGCTCTATCAGATGGATAGCCCAGATGCAAAGGAAGACCAGCAGCGCGTCTGGCTCGACCCGAATACGCTTAGCGCGGACGGAACGGTAGCGCTGAAAGGAACCCACTTCTCACACGACGGACGCTATATGGCTTACGTGATTTCGCGTAACGGTTCGGACTGGGAGGAAATTTACGTGAAGGACTGTCAGACGGGCAAGGTGCTTGACGACCATATTGTCTGGGCGAAGTTTACGGGCGCCGAATGGCTCGGCGACGGATTCTATTATAGCGCATACGATGCTCCTGAGAAGGGAAAGGAAACATCGGCTAAGAACTCTGTGCAGAAGATTTATTACCACAAGATCGGCACACCGCAGAGCGAAGACCGCCTCTTCTATCAGAACCCCACGCAGCCGCTGCGCTTCTATAGCGTAAGCATCGACCGCGACGAAACGGTAATGTATCTGACCGAGGCTGGTATGGCGAACGGCAATAACCTCTTCGTCCGCGACCTGAAGCAGCCCAACTCGCAGTTCATACAGATGTGCGCCAATGCAGACTATATCTATAATCCCGTGCAGACCATTGACGGCAAGATGTATATCCTTACCAACGCCGACGCTCCGCGTTACCGACTGATGGTGGCTGACATCAACAAGCCGGGATATGGTGACTGGAAAGAAGTGGTGGCGGAGAGCGAGAGTGTGCTTGACGGAGTGACTTTCGCCGGCGACCGCATGATTCTGAAATATATGAAGGACAACTGCCATCAGCTCTACGTCTACTCTCTGGACGGCAAGCGACTCTCGGAGATAGAGCTGCCGACATACGGTTCGGTCAGCGCAAGCGGCAAGCGAGGACAGAAGGAGGTTTATTATTCGTTCACGTCATACACCACTCCTTCCACTGTCTACAGCTATGATATGACGGCAGGAACAAGCAAGGTTTGGGCAGCGCCGAAGACGTCGTTCCGTTCGCAGGACTACAAGACGGAAATGGTGTTCTACACGTCAAAGGACGGTACACGTGCTCCGCTCTTCATCACCTATAAGAAAGGACTGAAGATGAACGGCAAAAATCCGCTTCTGCTCTACGGCTACGGCGGTTTCAACCTCTCATACAATCCTTTCTTCCTCTCCAACTACATCCCCTTCATGGAGCGCGGCGGCATTTACGTGCATGCTGTTCTGCGTGGTGGCGGAGAGTACGGCGAGGAATGGCATGTGGCAGGAACGAAGTTGCAGAAGCAGAACGTCTTCGACGACTTCATTGCAGCAGCCGAACTACTCATCAATAAGGGCTATACATCGAAGGACTATCTCGCCATCCAAGGCGGTAGCAACGGCGGTCTGCTCGTAGGAGCCTGCATGACGCAGCGTCCTGACCTTTACAAGGTGTGTCTGCCCGCAGTAGGCGTTATGGATATGCTCAGATACCATAAGTTCACAATCGGTTGGAACTGGGCACCTGACTACGGCACATCGGAGGACTCGAAGGAGATGTTCGAATATCTCAAGGCTTACTCGCCACTCCACACATTGAAGCCAGGCGTAAGCTATCCCGCCACCCTCGTCACCACAGCCGACCACGACGACCGTGTGGTTCCAGCCCACTCGTTCAAGTTCGCTGCTCGTCTGCAGGAATGTCAGGCAGGAAAGGCACCGGTCCTTATCAGCATCGGCGTTAACGCCGGTCACGGCGGAGGCAAGCCATTAGTCAAGCGCCTCCAGGAACAGGCCGACCTCCTGAGCTTCACGCTGTGGAATATGGGAGTGAAGAAATAAGAGGATAAGGAAAAGCAGCATACGAAAAAAGCAGAGCTTTAACCATAGAAAGTTAAAGCTCTGCTTTTTTTTATTATCATAGAAAGGCCTAGATAATATAGAAAGCCTATAAAGTCTAGAACATCTAGAAACTCTAGAAAAGCTAGAAAAGCCAGAGCGTATAGAGCGCCTATCCCCTTATTCTGCCTTAGGAGCAAATCTCATTGTTACGACGTGCTTGCCGGTCGGTGCCTGGTACTGCGGGAGGCAAGAGTCGCCGCCGCATGAGTGGTTACCGATGCCACGCTGCCAGCTGTCGAAGTGAGCGAACACCTGCGGGCTGCGTGTGAGGTCGTAAGGATGCTTGCCGCCGTAGAAGACGTCATAGTTGAACTGCTGGTCGTCTACGTGAGAGAGCGAGAATGCGAGCATTCCCTCTACTGTGATATCGAGAGACGTGCCGTTGCCAGACAACTTCAAGCTGCGCAAGCCCTGACGATCGCCCATTGTCTGCGGTGCACTCTGCTCCTCAAACATACCGTCTACTGTTGTGCTGTATCTGCCGAGCATTTGGCTACGCTGACGGTCGATGTAGTTTGACCACGGACCCTTGGCGTAATACTCCACATTCTCCATACCCGGAGCGAACTGCATAGTGATGCCGACACGACGAGTGTCTACAGACGAGTTCTCGAATGTCACCTTCATGTCCACCACTCCATTAGGATAAATGGTATATACGATGGCGTGTGTGTCCTTGCCGTTGCCCACTGTAGTCTCCACAACAACGTTCTTGCCCTGCTTTGTCGGAGCCTTTACGAGATGCTTCTGACCAGAGATGGCACCTTCTTCCTTGTTCTCGTTCTCTGCTACGCCACCGGTTGCGCCGAGTGAGATATTGTCGTTGGCGATACGGCGGAAACCGTTGAAGTCGGGACCTACCTCAGGCATTACAATCTGCTTGCCATTGAATGTCCAGTCTGCTATTGTTCCGTTCTCCGCGAAGCTGATGGCGAAGTTCTTACCGACAACCTTGCGACCCTCAATCTTTAGCTTGCCCTTCAGCTTGCCGATAACGGGCAGTGTGCCGTGGGGTTGCTCTACGAATGTCGGGTCAGCAACGGGAACGCTTGCTACAGCAGCGTCAGCACCAAGCTTAAACTGTGTTGCCACCATTGAGTAGCCCTTCTTAGCCCAAGAAGCGTTGTTCTTGAGATTAAGGCTAAGCTCCACCACATACTCCTTGTCAGCGCTTACGGCTGTTGTGTAAGGGATGTCCACCTCGCATGTTGCACCCGGCTTGCATGAAGGAACGGCAGCTGCGCCCTTCTCCACCTCCTTGCCATCGGCAAGTATGCGATATGTCAAAGTATAGGCGTCAGCGAGATCAGTGAATGCGCTCTTGTTCTTAAGAGTAGCCTTGTGGTTCTTGAAGCCAACAAAGTCGGCGTCGCGATATACGTACTTCACCTCCTCAAGCTTGGCTGTCCATTCACGTCCCGGAGTGATGATACCGTTGGACATGAAGTCGCCCTGGAATCCATTGTCACCACGATTCATGCGTGTGTAATCATAGCCAGAAGTATAATAGTGAAGACCTGTCTTGCTGTCAATAAGAGGCTTGTGCTCCTTGATGCGACGTGTATCGTAGATACCCTGGTCCACCCAGTCCCAGATACAGCCACCCACGATGCCCGTGCTCTTCTCTATAACGTCCCAGTATTCCTGAAGGTTGCCGACAGCCTGACCCATTGCGTGTGCATACTCGCAGATAAAGTAAGGCTTGCCGTGCAGACCGCTGCTCTGCTCGATGACCTTCTCCACCTTCGGATACATGTCCGAACCGAAGTCAGAATACTTCTCGCCGTGGTTGTAGCCCTCGTAGTGTACGAAGTTGTCACGACCCGGAAGCAGACGCTTCACGCAGTCGTATGTAGCCTGGAAGTTCTGTCCGCCACCCGACTCGTTACCCAACGACCAGAACACCACGCTCGGATGGTTGCGGTCGCGGAGCACCATGCGCTCGGTGCGGTCCACGTAAGCATTCTCCCAAGAAGGAGTGTCAGAGAGCGACTGGTTGTTATGGCACTCCACATCAGCCTCGTCCATGCAGTAAAGACCGTAGTAATCGAACATGGCATACATACGCGGCTGACGCGGATAGTGGCTTGTACGTACAGTATTGACGTTAGCCTGCTTCATCAGCATCACGTCCTTAAGCATTGTCTCGGTGTCGATGGCGTGACCGAGGAGAGGATGGATGTCCTGCGTGTTCACACCCTTGAAGAAGACGCGCTCGCCGTTAACGTAGATAAGATTGCCGCGCTGCTCTACAGAACGGAAACCGTACTTCGTTGAGAAGACCATCTCTTCCTTGTCGCCCTGCTTCTGACGCACTACGACGGTGTAGAGATAAGGATTCTCTGACGACCAAGGTGTCAGTCCCTTCAGACCTTCCATCTTTACGTTGAACGTCTTGTGAGAGTCCTTTGCGGTCATCACGGCCTGAACATTCTGGCTTGCCACCAGCTTGTTATTGGCGTCGAGAAGCTCCACTTCAAGGTTCTTGGTCACCTTATCGCACAACGCATTGTTAACGGTCAGCGCCACATTGAGCGAACCCTTTGTGTACTTGCTGGCTGCATTCAGCGACGATGTAATGTAATGGTCGAACACGAATGTGCGCGGAGTTGACACCAGATATACGTCGCGATGGATACCTGCGAGGTGCCACATGTCCTGACCTTCGAGATACGAACCGTCCGACCAGCGGTATACGCGTACCGAAACGTTGTTCTCGCCCTTGCGTACATAGTTGGTAACATCGAACTCGGCGTCCGTATTGGCGCCCTGCGAGTAACCTGCGTACTGTCCGTTCACCCATACCACGATGGCGCTGCAAGCACCGTCGAAGTGGATAAACACGCGGCGACCGTCCTTCCAGTTCTCAGGAAGAGTGAAGTTGCGGCGATACGAACCCACCGGATTCTTGTCGAAATTGTCGTCAAATGCCTTGATGAACGGCGGATTGTTGTGGAAAGGATAGCCCACATTGTTATATACGGGCACGTCATAACCAGCCATTTCCCAGTTGAGCGGCACACGGATGTTGTCCCAACCCGACACATCAGCGTTGTCAGCATAGAAGTCGTCCTTGCCTGGACGACCCTTGCTGCGGTCTGCCGTGTAATGGAATTTCCAGTCGCCATTGAGCGAGAGCACGTCAGCGTGCTTCGGCTCGAGCCACGGATATTTGTAGCAGTCGTCTTTCTGCATAAGTGCTGTAGACGAATAAGGGATGAACGTGGCGTGAGCCTTCTGCTTCCAGTGCTCAAACACCTTCTCGTTCTCCACCCATGACTCATCAAACGGAGCCTCAGCCGAAACCTTCGGCACCGTCTTGAGGGGCATGGTGCGGTTAGGTCCGGAGGCTGTCTGCAGGGCGCGGGGCGCTGACTTGCGCGCCACCTTCTTCTGCGCCATAGCCACATTGCCGAAAAGCAGAGCGGCAATAGTGGCGGTTCCAATCAAATAGTTTATTCTCATAGTTCGTTTTTAGTAGACAAGGTCTACTTGTTTACTGTTTTCTTTCCGTTACGTATTACAATTCCGCGGTAGTTCTTGCCTACCTTCTGACCCTGGAGATTATAGGTTTGTCCGTTGCCCTTCACCTCGTTCTCGATGCGGTCGATGGCTGTAGGCGGATTGTATGTGCCCTCGAAGTCAAACACATACACGGTGCCAGCCTCGCCTGAGAGAGTGGTCTGGTCTGTAGAATCGAAAGCAAAATCGGTAGTAAGCACGTCGTTCACGTACACCTTTGCATTGCCAATACCCTCGCAGACGAGCGGAGCTGTCTGTCCCTGATTGCTTGTGATGGTCACAAGAGTGGGCTTGTTGTTCTTCCACTGGATGCTTACAGTGAAGTCGCCTACAGCCTTCATGCCGTCGATGTGTCCGGTCTTCCATGCAGAAGGCAGTGCGGGGAGGATGCGGATGGTGCCGCTGTTGCTCTGCATGAGCATCTCAGCCATACCAGCGCAAGCACCGAAGTTGCCGTCAATCTGGAACGGAGCGTGCGAATCGAAGAGGTTATAGAACACACCTGCGTCGCCATTGCTGTGGCGGAGGGCGTTGTTAAGAATCTTACGGGCATGGTCGCCGTCAAGGGCACGTGCCCAAAGATTTATTTTCCATCCCATTGACCATCCCGTTGCGCCGTCGCCACGGAGGCGGAGTGAGTTGACAGCAGCGTCAAAAAGCTCTGTTCCTGGCTCCACCTGAGAGAACGGATAGAGGCACATCAGGTGCGACATGTGTCTGTGGTCGCGGCCTTCGGTGGTGGCAGTATAGCGGCTGTACTTCCATTCGCGCAAAATCTGCGTGCCAGAGGCAATGCGGTCTGAGCCCCAGTTGCCCGTGTATGTCTCGGTATGCAGACCGTTGTCCAGCTTCGCGAACTTTGTCTTCAGGTCGGCAAGGTCTGCTTCTGTGACGTTGGCGTCGTCGCCAAGTACGTCAATGGCCTTAAGAGTATTGTCGAAGAGGTCGTAAACGAGCTGCTGTGCGTGAGCCACGCCGTTCTCGGCGTCGGGTCCGTGCTCCGGCGACCATTCGTCAGGAGTCTCGTAAGTGCCGTCGGAAGCCAATATAAGACGGTCCATCCAGAACTGTGATGCAGAAAGCATTGCAGGGAATACGCGCTTCAGATAGTTGCGGTCGAGCGTATAGCGATAGTGCTGCCAGAGGTGTGAGGCATACCATGCGTTGGCAATGACGTAGTTGTTCTTGAACGAGCTTACGCCACCGAAGATGTTGTTCTCCGTGAAGCAGGTCCAACCACGGTCCTGTCCCTGCATCTGTGCCCACTGCTTCCATTCGGTGTGGTTCTCTGCGAGGTTCCAGATGTAGTTGAGGAACGGCAGGTGCATCTCGCTGAGATTGGTCGGTTCAGCCGGCCAGTAGTTCATCTGCACGTTGATATTAGAGTGGATGTCGGCGTTCCATGCCGGCTGCACCATATTGCTCCAGATGCCCTGAAGGTTAGACGGGAGGTCAACGCCGCGTGAAGAGGCTATCTCCAGATAACGTCCGTAGGCAAAATAGAGCTGCTCCAGCATAAGGGCATTGTCGCCGTTGCCGCTGTTGTATGTGTCGATAAGCTTGTTGGTGGGCAGCGTATTGGCAGTTCCGTCAAGATGGAAGTCCAGACGTCCGAAGAGTGAAGCGTAGTCTGCGAGGTGTTCGTCATAGAGTGCTCTCCATCCCTTGTCGGCTGCTGCCGTAGCACGAGCCTCGATGTCTGAGACGAGTGAAGAGGTGTTGGCGATGTATGTGGGTGAAGAGATGTCGTAGTCGGTGCCACCTGCGAGGATGACGAGCACTTCGTCAGCGTCTGTTACGGTGATGCCTTCCTCCGTTGTCTCCACTGTTCCACCATTGGGGATGACCTTCATGACGGCGCTATAGCTGACGAGATCCAGCTTGCCGTTAAACTTAGCCTCCTCGTTCTCGTACGTCACGTTGCTTGTAAGCACGGATCCAGGAACGAGAGTGAAGCGCATGCTTATCTTGCCCTTGGCGTCAGCTGCATAGTGAGCGGCTACGACGCGAGCCGGATTTGAAGCGATATACTGACGTGTATATGTGACGCCCTCGGGAGAAGTGAACTGTGTGAGTCCGGTTGCTGTGGTCAGATCCAGCTGACGGAGATATCCCGTAGCGGCTGTCTCGGCTGTTGTGCCGCAGCATCCGCTGAGGTCCTCGGCAAAGACAGAACCGAAGTTCTCATACTTGCCATATCCCTTACCGCCGTAGGGCGAACGTGCTGCAGTTCCTGACCAGAGGGTCTTCTCGTTAAACTGGATTTCGTCCTTATAGGCACCGCCGAAGAGACTGGCTCCGAACTGTCCGTCACCGATGGGCAATGCATACTCCATCCAGTTGCTGTAGCCCTGTCCGCCGCTGTAAAGCTGTGCTGTTGTGGCTGGCTCGTCATACCAGAGGGTGAGCATGTTGGTGGGTGAATATCCCGTTACGCCGACTGTCTTATAGTCGAGTGCGCCGTTCATGGCACCAGGTTTTGTGAACGAAACCACGTTGTTCTGGTCGCCAACCTTCCAGAAGCCGATGGTATTGCCACCTCTCGGGTCGCCCCAAAGATTCATATAGTTGTTGCCCGACTTCGAGTTTGCGATAACCTCAAAGCCAGCACCGTTGTCCGTGCAGCTGCTTACCACGAGCTTGTAGCCGCCGGGCTGTGCCGACTTAGAAGCGCGGATAGGGTTGGGATTGGTGCCTCCCTCAGAAGTATAGATCGACTCTGAGCTGACAACGGCATAATTGCCGTTCTTGTTGACAAACTGGAAGTTGTCCTGCGTGCCCACAAGCTTCCACTGCTGCGAAGCGTCGCCAGTGGAGTTATAGAGTCGGATGCAGTTGTCCGTGCCGTTGGTGCTCTCACTCATGCACGTTCCCGAACGATTGAACGTCACGATGTAATACTGCGGATTGGCGTCCGTCTCGCTGCAGAACGTCGGCATCTTGGCGGCGGCACGCAACGGAGCAGCCTTCTTGCCCGCAGTCACATTAGCGGCAAACGCCGTTATGCTTGCTACGAGAAGAAAGAAAAGAAATGACAATTTCTTCATAGCTGGGTTGATTTTATGATTGTTAGTAATATAAGTGGTTGTTTATTTATAATGTGGTAAGGTATATAATGTTATGCAAAGTTACGTATTTTTTTTGCCTTATGGTCGCTTTAAACCAACTTTTACATAATTATATAGGATTAAGCCTAACTTTTTAAAAAATAGCATCAACCTTTATAGGTTTATATGATTATTTTCTTAATTTTGCATTTAGAACTAACTAAACTAACATGAAAATCTATTTCGACATCCAATACAAGACTGCCTTTGGAGAAGAACTTCTGCTGAACGTGGAAGGTCAGGACGAGTCTGCGGACAGCGTACTGATGTTCACGCGCGACGGCCTCAACTGGTCGTGCGACATTGACGTACCGGAAGACACCACAAAGGTAAGCTACTACTATAGTGTGAGAAACTATCGCGGCATAAAGCGAACAGAATGGAAGATGATGAAGCATCTGCTATATCTTAACGCCACTGCCGCCAAACGATACGTCGTGCATGACCGATGGCACGATATCCCCTGCGACACTTATCTCTACAGCTCGGCATTCACCGACTGCGTCAACCGACGCGCTGAGGGAAAGGTGACGCCCACTGACCTGCCACGCGTCCTCAGATTGGTGGTGCGTGCTCCGCAGCTCCGCATAGGAAGCCGTCTGACCTTATTGGGTGCAGGCGATTTCCTCGGCAACTGGGACCTTACCAAGGCGATTCCTATGACTGAGCAGAACCATAACGAATGGATGGTGGACATCGACGTTGACCGCTATGTGGCTTTGCAGCACGCCAAGCGTATAGAAGCCTTGCAGCGCAACAAGAAGGCAAGCAACGCGAACGAAGTGGAGGCCGTGGACATGAAGATGGAGTTCAAGTTCGTGGCGTTCGACGATAAGGGCGACGAACTTTGGGAGACTTGTGAAAACCGCGTGCTTGACATTCCAACTATGAACGAGGGAGAAACTCACGTTGCTGTGCTCGACCAGGCGTTCTTCGCGCTTTGCGACGAGAAGGTGGCGGGCACGCTCATCCCCGTATTCTCGCTGCGTTCGGAAGGCAGCTACGGCGTGGGCGACTTCGGCGACCTGAAGCTTATGATTGACTGGGTGGCTAAGACTCACCAGCGCGTGCTCCAGGTATTGCCTATCAACGACAGCACGTCCACACACACCTGGACCGACTCTTATCCTTATTCCTGCATCAGCATCTATGCCCTGCACCCGCAGTATGCCGACTTGCGTCAGCTGCCACAGCTCAAGGACAAGGTGGAGGCAGACCGCTTCGAGATGTTACGCGAGGAGCTGAACGCTCTGCCGCAGATTGATTATGAGCGTGTCAACAACGCCAAGCTGCGCTATCTGCACCTTCTCTTCCAGCAGGAGGGAAAGGAGATGCTTGCTTCGGACGACTTCAAGGAGTTCTTCGAGGAGAGCCAGCACTGGCTGGTGCCTTACGCACAGTTCTGCTATCTGCGCGACAAGTATGGTTCGTGCCTCTTCAATACATGGCTCGACCACAACCAGTGGGACGAGGCTGACCGCAAACCTTTGTCAGACCCAAGCTCGAAGGCATACAAGGACGTGGCTTTCTTCTATTTCGTGCAGTACATCCTCGACCGTCAGATGCGCTCGGCTCACGAGTATGCCAAGGCTCGCGGCGTGATTCTGAAGGGCGACATCCCCATCGGCGTCAACCGCAACGGCTGCGACGTGTGGCACGAACCCGAATATTTCCACCTCGACTCACAGGCGGGCGCTCCGCCAGACGCTTTCTCTGCCAATGGCCAGAACTGGGGATTCCCCACATACAACTGGGAGCGGATGATCAGCGACGGATGTAAATGGTGGGAAAGACGATTCCAGAACATGCAGAAGTATTTCGACGCTTACCGCATCGACCACATTCTCGGCTTCTTCCGTATCTGGGCAATACCAACCGAATGCGTGCATGGTCTGCTCGGACAGTTCCAGCCGGTTCTCGGCATGACGTGCGAAGAGATTGAGAGTTACGGACTGCACTTCCAGGAGGAAGCGTTCACACGCCCGTTCATAGCCCGTTGGGTGGTGGACCGTGTGTTCGGAGAATTGGCTGAAGAGGTTGTAAATACTTACCTCGAAGCTGACTGTGACGACCTCTACAAGCTTAAGCCCGAATACGATACGGAGCGTAAGATTGAGGCTGTATTCAAGGAGAAGACATCAGAGAAGGACATTCTTCTGCGAGAAGGACTGTATAAGCTCGTGCAGGACGTGCTCTTCATCCGCGACCGTCAGAATCCCAAGCTCTTCCATCCGCGCATCACAGCGCATACCACCTGCAGCTACGAGGCGCTGTGGGATAAGGACAAGGACGCTTTCAACCGTTTGTATAACGACTACTATTATCGCCGCAACAACGACTTCTGGTATACAGAGGCAATGAAGAAGCTGCCGCGTCTGGTGCAGGCAACGCGGATGCTGGTCTGCGGTGAGGACCTCGGCATGGTGCCCGACTGCGTGCCCTGGGTGATGCAGGAGCTTCGCATCCTTAGCCTTGAGCTACAGCAGATGCCGAAGGACCCGAACGTACGCTTCTGCCAGCTCTCACGCAATCCTTACCGTTCCGTATGCACAGTCTCCACACACGACATGCCTACGCTGCGCCAGTGGTGGGATGAGGACGAGGAACGCACGCAGGACTTCTACAACTCCATGCTCTATCATGCAGGAGCCGCTCCTCACCCGCTCCCCGGATGGCTCGCCCGCGACATCATCTCACGCCAGCTGACCTCTCCCTCCATGCTGTGCATCCTCTCGCTGCAGGACTGGCTCGCCATCGACGAGAACATCAGACTAAAGGATGCCAACGCCGAACGCATCAACATCCCCGCCAACCCGAAGCACTACTGGCGCTATCGCATGCACCTGACCATAGAGGCTCTCCTCGCCGAACGCGACTTCAACGACCAGATAAAGGAACTGGTGGACGAAGCAGGAAGAAGATTATAAACAGCAAAGAGGGTGTGCCAAAACGGTTGTCCGTTCTGACACACCCTCTTTTTATAAAGGTGTCTTGTATAGATTTCTTATTACTTTACGGCTGCACCGTCGTACGCCCACTTATAGAACGAAGCTCCGTGAACGAAGCCTGCGCCGAAGGCTGTGAAGATGACGTTGTCGCCCTTCTTCAGGTTCTTCTCGTGGTCCCACAATGCCAAAGGAATTGTGGCGGCACTTGTATTGCCGTAGCGTTCGATGTTCACCACCACCTTATCCATAGGCAAACCGACACGCTTGGTCACTGCCTCGATGATGCGGAGGTTAGCCTCGTGAGGAATCACCCAGTTGACATCATCAACAGTAAGGTTGTTCATCTTCATCACCTCTGTAACGTCGTCGCCCATGTTGGTCACGGCATAACGGAACACGGTGCGTCCCTCCTGGTGGAGGTAGTGCAGACGGTGGTCCACCGTAAACTTCGACGGAGGACAAACAGAGCCACCTGCCTTCATGTGAAGGAAGGGCAGACCCTTGCCGTCCGTACGCATGTACGAATTGACAACGCCGACATTCTCCTCTTCTGTTGCCTCCAAGAGCACTGCTCCGGCACCGTCGCCGAAGAGCACGCAAGTGGAGCGGTCCTGATAATCGACGAGTGACGACATCTTGTCGGCACCGATAACGATGATCTTCTTGAAGCGACCACTCTGAATCATTGAAGCAGCAACGTCGAGCGTATAGATGAATCCGCAGCATGCAGCCTCAAGGTCGAAAGCGAAAGCGTTCTTCAGTCCTAATTTACCCAGAACGATGGACGCTGTAGAGGGGAACTTATAGTCAGGAGTTGTAGTGGTGACGATGAGCGCGTCGATAGTGTCGGGATCAACACCTGTCTTCTTGATAAGCTCCTTGGCAGCCTTACGCGCCATGTAGCTCGTACCAAGACCCTCTTCTGTGAGGATGTGACGTTCCTTGATGCCGACACGAGTCATAATCCACTCGTCGCTGGTGTCCACCATGCGCGACAGCTCCTCATTGGTGAGGACATAGTCAGGCACGTATCCGCCAACGCCGGTGATTATTGCGTTTATCTTACCCATCGTGGTAAAATTAATTATTCAGCAACTTCCTTTACGATAGCCACCTTGCCACGATAGTAGCCACAAGTAGGACATACTGTGTGGTATACGTAGTAAGCGCCACAGTTAGGGCATACTGCCAATGTAGGAGCTACTGCCTTATCATGAGTTCTTCTTTTGAGGGTACGAGTCTTTGACTGTCTTCTTTTAGGATGTGCCATTTTTCTTTAATCTTTAATTATTGTTTTTAATTTTTCAAGTTCATTCCATCGCGGATCTACCGCTGTCTCTTCGTCCTCATCACTACTTCGGGTAGCTGAGTGCTCTTCCAGAGCCTTAATCATCGCCGCGTTGCATTTTCCAGGTGCATGAACGTGCTTAATGGGAACGTTGAGCGCTATAAATTCGTAGACGAACCATGAGAGGTCGAGCGTGCCATCACCCTCTTCCACCGTCACGAGGTCGTCGTCCTCGGAATATTCTTCTCCAAACTTCACCACGAGGCGGTCGTCCGTCTCGATGGGCTGGTCCATATCGTCGAGGCAGAGGTCGCACGGAATAACGACGGAGCCTTCGGTATGGATGTCAAGCTCAAAATAGCTTTCTGTACGGCGTATGTCTACAGACACACACACTTCTCCGCGCTTGATTTCGTCCTCTTCCAAGGAGCTGAACCAAGCGTCGCCAAGGTGGAACTGAAGGGCTGTACGGCCCTCGTCCAAATCCTTCAGATTTATCTTAAGTTGTTCTGAACTACACATTTGGTGTGCAAAGTTACGAATATTTTCCGACAAACCATATATTCTTTCAAAAGTTTTTGGGTTTATACGGGTTATTTCTTTAGTTCTATGCGGAATGTGGTGCCCACACCCACTTCTGACCACTTCACGAAGATGCGTCCTTTGTGATATTCCTCCACGATGCGCTTGGCGAGCGAGAGGCCCAGTCCCCAGCCTCTTTTCTTGGTGGTGAAGCCGGGTCGGAAGACGTTTCGGATGTCCTTGCTGCGGATGCCCTTGCCCGTATCGGTCACTTCCACGACGGCTTTCCTGTTCTCCTCAAACACCTTCAGCGTGATGGTGCCTTCGCCGCCCATTGCGTCCACGGCGTTCTTCGACAGGTTTTCTATCACCCACTCGAAGAGCGACGCATTGATCTTCACCTGTATGTCGTCGTCGGGGAAGTCGCGAATCATCTTCACCTTATTGGACGTGCGTCGGTCCATATAGTCGATTACATGTTCGAGCGCCTCCTTGAGGTCGGTCTCCACAGGTTCGGGCAGGGAGCCTATCTTCGAGAAGCGGTCTGCAATGAGCTGCAGTCGCTTCACATCCTTGTTCATTTCGGGTATGAGGTCGTCGTCGGGATAGGTTTCCTTGAGTATCTCCACCCATGCCATAAGGCTGGAAATGGGCGTGCCCAGCTGGTGCGCCGTCTCCTTTGACAGTCCCACCCACACCTTGTTCTGCTCGGCGCGTTTGGAAGTAAGGAGGGCGAATATGGCTATCACCACGAAAATCATCACCACGCCCAACTGTATGTAAGGATAAGAAGCCAGTCGGCGCAGCATCACTGAGTCGTCGTAGCACACGTTTATGTAGTCAGCGTTAGCCACGCCGTTCTCAGGATTATCGTCGATGGCTATGCGTATGTTGCGTTTCTCCAGCAGGAGATGATGTCCCATGTCGGTCACGAAGCGCATCGTGTCGGCTTCGTTGGCGCAGTCCTTGATGATAAGATTTCGGTAAGCCTGTACGTCGCCTTTCGAGTCGAGCACGATTACAGGAATGGTGTTGTTGCCGTTGATGACTTTCAGCACCAGATTGATGTCGGTGTTCTCGTCGGCGCGGTTAAGCGTACGCATAGCCTCCGCCCACACCTCCATCTTGTTATGCTCCTCCGTAGCGAGGTCGCGGATGAGGATATGTGACACGACAAGTGATGCCACGGCTATTATCACCGCAGCAAACACAAGAAGAATCTTGACTCTACGTATTTGGTCAGTCCATTGCATATAAATGTATAACGCAACAATCCGCAGATTATTATTATTTTGGAGAAGGAATTACTTTCACACCTCACCAAAGACTGCTATCCACCACCTTATTGGCTGCTCCAACGGAAGCAGAGTCGGTGGGCGGCGTGCTTGTTGGGGCGGTCTGGCGTGAGCTCATCATAACGCCGATAACGACGAGCAGCACCAATGCCAATACCACGAGAACAGCATTCACAACGGCTAACGACCCGCCCTTGCCTGTCATCAGTCGTCTTACCTGTGCTATGTCGGCAGGACGACGGTCGCATTCGTCCGCAGCACACTTCTGCCCCACCCTTGCGAGACTCTTGCAATGGGCAGCCTCAGCCATATATTCCAGCACCTTTCCGAACGAATAGATGTCGGCGCAGGGGTCGCTCTTTGCTCCTGGCTGCAGTTGTTCGGGCGCCATATAGCCGATTGTGCCAGCCGGAATCTTCAGCACGCAGAACGTCTCGCTGTCGGAGAGTCCGAAGTCGATGAGCTTCACGTCGCCGACACGATGGGTGAGCATGATGTTTGAAGGCTTGATATCGCGGTGCACGGTCTGCTTGGCGTGCATATATTCCATGGCGTCGAGCAGTTGGGAGGCTATCTTGCGCACCTTATCCTCCGTCATATTGCCTCCTTTGACAGCCGCTTCAAGCGTCTCGCCGTCCACATACTCCATCACTATGCAGTCGCCCAGTTCGCCCACCGGCTCCATGCTTATGGTGCGGCAGATGTTGGGATGGTCGAGCTGCAGCCCTATCTCGAACTCCTTCATGAGTGCCTGGCGATATATCGGGGTGTAGGCGAAGTCGGGCTTCAGGCATTTCAGCATATAGCGCTTGCCGTAACGAACGGCAGAAAACATGCGCGTGAAGCCTGATTTAGATACGTAAGCCTCGCTTATATTCGTGAATCCGCCGTTATGACGCGTAGAATTGAAGTCGCTCTCGTCGCCTATGTCAGACACGAATCCCGATGTAGGTTGTTTATCCTTATCATTCATTGTCGCATGTCTTTAATATTCTGACTATAGAGAGTCCGCCGTTGCGTCCGGCTACGAACGGAGGCGTACGCTCGCCGTCACGCTCGAGGAACGGCAGGTAAAGCGGTTGCTCGGCGATGAAACATCCCGTGACAAAGACGTCGCCAAACAACATCTTGCTGTTGCGCGACTCAATGACCGTATAGCGGCTGTTTCCTAAGTATTCCAGACGTACCATGCGATTGGGGCTCCAGCCTATCTCCACCTCGTCGCCGCAACGAAGGTCGCTGCTCATGAGCTGGTCAGCATTGAAGAACGACGAGTTGTAACAAGGACTGGTCTTCAGCCATGCCACGAATCCGCTGAAGTCAGGATGACCGATATAACGCGACAGCGCATTCAGGGTGGTCATGCGTGGCTTGTGCTCGTCGCCGACATAGTCGTAGAGCCGTTTAAGCGTGGATGTCGACACATTGGCATTATATTTATTCTTAAGCATAAGCGAGAACACCTCGAAGTCGGTGGACGTGGCAAGTGTGTCCTCATATTTCTCCTTGACGAGACGCTTGAGTTCTTCTATTTCCGGTGATTTCATTCTTCTACGATATTATCAAAAACATTCCATTTAGAATTGGCACGATAAAATCTCTTCTTGCCCATCGGCACATGCAGACGGCAGGTCTTGGTAAAGTCGGTGCCGGTTGTGGTAAACGTGTTGGGGCTGCATACTGGCGGCGTAGGGGCGCTGATGTAGAGATCGGCAAGCGGACAACCGTCAAACACGCGGTCTGACAGTAGCTCCACGTCGTCGCCTAAGCGCACAGTCTTCAGGCTGGCGCATTTCTGGAACACGCCCGTGGGCAACAGTTTCAGCGTGGAAGGGAGCACCACCTCCTTCACTTTACTGTTATAGAAGGCGCACTCGCCTATCTTTGCAAGTCCTGCAGGGAAGACGAACCTGTCTATGCTGCAGTCGCGGAAGGCATACGCTCCTATTGCCGTGATTGTGGAAGGCAACGAGTATTCGCCACGCTTGCCCATCGGGAACCACAATATGCTCTTGCCGTCACGACTCATAAGCACTCCGTCACGGCTTGCAAAGGCTGTGTTGGCTTCCGAGACGCTTATGTTCTCGAGCGACGTACAGCCTGCTGACGGCACAATGTCGTTGACTGAGGCAGGTATGACGATGCTGCGCAACGAGGAACAATTAAGGAAAGCATCCTTTTCTATCCTAACGACGTCCATGGGCAGGTTGATGTTCTTCAGATTTACGCATGAGGCAAACAGCCCCACTCCTACGGCATTGTCCTCGGAATAGCGCGACGCGTCATACGTTCCGCCTCCGGCAACGATGCGGGCTCCGGAAATGTCGATATCGGCAAGACGTCCGTCTGTGGCGCTGCCGTCGATGCAGAGTCCTGCCATGTGGCGCAGAGTGCGCAGGTCGTCGCCGTTAAGAGGTCCGGCTATCGTGATGGTGGTGTATTTATATATGTCGTCGCCAATGACAACGGACAGCATGCCCGGCTTATCAAGGGTTACTGCCGAAGACGTGGTGTACGAAAGTGGTTCGCCAACCGCCTCACCGTTTCTGTTTCTTGCGAACGCCGTGATGACGTATGTAGTGTTTGGCTGCAGATTGCCTATGCGCAGACGGAAGAATCCATCAGCGCCTACAGAGCCTGTCTGCATTATGGTGATTTGCTTTTCGCTGCCGCCGTCCATGTCGGCTCCGTCCTGCCGCGCCACTCGACAACCGCTTTCGGTTATATCGTCGCCACCGTCGTCTGCAATGCTGTAGCCCACAATCACACTCATAGGACTGCTGCTCAACACCTTCACCTCCCCCATTGTTGGCTGCAGGTTTGGGAGGGTCGTGAAACTGAGAGGCTCGCCGGACAGCACAGCCGTGCCGTTGCCGCCTTGCAGCATATAGTAATATGTGGTGCCAGCCGTGAGGTTGCGTAAGCGCATGCTCACACTTCCGTCCACGTTGTCAAGCACGTCCGAACGCTCAGACATACTCTCATCTGCACCGTAACGAAACCATAACTGCGGCATCTGCGTACCCTTATCTATCTGGCAGACACCTGAAATGGTGGCTTCCGTACGGGTTATGTCGGTGGCTTGCAGCGTCTGCAAATGCGGCTCAAGGCTGTCCGGTCTGTCACTACTGCACGAACACATAAGCGTCAGGACGGCCATGAATGCGAAATATAAACGATGGAACATATTAAGATTTAAGCTATGATTCATATATAGAGAGTCTGATTCACATATATATTTATACGGTCGGTCAAAGCTTGACGGGCTTTGTGGTCACGCGGTTTTTGCCTATACGTATGCCAATGCCCACGCATCCCTGCCAATGGCTGCCGCCGATGGTAAGCGTAGAGGCGCTCAGGCTCAGTCGTCCCGTTGTAAAGATGACGCCTATCTCCGCCGCCACTCCCTTGTGGGTGAGTCCGTCGTTACGAAGCCATCCTCCGCCTTCGCTTTCTGCAAGCTGCCATGCTGTGGTCAGGCTGGCATAACCAGCTCCCTCAAAGATGTTAAGGTTGTCGTTTATGCGGTGTATCAGACCCGCAGTAATGGCGTATTCGGATGTCTGCGTCTTGCCGGTGTAATACGGCTTAACGGCTGCAGCTCCGTTGCGATAGCCCTCGCGGTTGCATGTTCCTATGGTCTTTTGGGCGGAACGAAGATTGGTGCTGGCATGCACATAACCACCATGACGGCTCATCATGGTTGCCATAACGCCCCACGAAGGCCCGTCGGTATGCATGGAGGCTGTAAGCAACGTGTAGGCATGTAGCGGCACCACGCGTCGGAGCGGCGCCACGGTTACGGTGTCGACGATGGTCTGGGTGTATACGATGGTGTCGTGCTTCTCCACCACCGCCGTCTGCGGCAGGCGAAGACGCATCTCGTAGGTCATGCGGCTCTCCAGCTTTGTGCCGAACTGAAAGTCGCGCAGCACTCCCCATTGGGGATGTTTCAGCGTTATGCTCTTGCTGCCCTTGGGAAGGAAAAGCCATATCTCGCCCACCTTGTCGCGACGTTCCACGATGCCCAACGGCGAAGAGAAGGCGAAGTCGGCAGGAGCCACAACCTTCAGAAGGGCACAAGCCTCGTCGTTAAGGTCGCGGACGGCATCGATGAAGGCGCTCACGTCTGTGGGCAACTGACGGAAACTCTCCACAGAGAATGTGCTGTCCGTAGGAACGGCTGCCTTGGCATCGTGCAACGACAGACACCATAAAGCGGCTGTATACACCACAAGAAGCGCCACTTTACGTAGCGTAAAGCTCAACTTTATTGCCCGTGAACTATTGTTTAGCATAATACAATGTTTTGTCTATTCAAGATTAAAGTCGGAAGTGACGGTCTATTCAAGATTAAAGTCGGAGATGTCTATCACTCCTTCGCCACCACCGACCGTGGCGGAAGGCTGCCATGTACGCACATGGATGAGCGGCATGGAGGCATTGCGGAAGTCCCATAGCAGGAACAGCCAGCCGTCGTCCGCATAACGGTCGCTCTTATAACGCTGGCGGAGCGACACGCCGTAGATGCCGTCCTTCGTGGGATGGCGCATGATGCGGAAGTCGGAGAACTTGACGTCCACGCTCTTGTTCATGCCAAACACCTTGGCAAGCCGCGAGAGATAGTCGCGCTTGGTGTGCAGAGCGTAGCTCACGCGCGAGTCAGCTCCTACGCCAGCTGTGGCAGCCGACTCTTTCACCACATTGCCTACAATGATCAGAGCCTCGTCGCTGAAGACCTGACGGAGGAAGTCGATGTCCTTGGTGGTGTATGCCGTGCGCAGATGTTCGCAGTAGTTGAGTATATGCCGACGGCGCGAAGCATCTGTCTCCGTGAGTTTTCCTTTTACTATCTTTGCCGCCTCGTTGTAGAACGGGCTGCTTTGTGCTATCTTGCGGATGTCTGTCTGGCTCAGCCTTACCGCCTTGACATGGTTTTCACGGCGTGGCTGGGCAGACGTAGAAGCAGGTTCGGCTGTCTGGCTTTGCATGTCCACACTCTGTTGCGTCAGATTGTCTTCGGGCACTACAGCCTTAGCTTGCCCCATTGTTCCAGCCGTGAATGTAACCATACCGTTTGTGTCTACATACCCTTCTCGTCCTGTCGCCATCTCGCGGAAGCGGAGTCTGCCGCTACGGAAGCGCGTGTCAATCATACATCCACGCAGCGGAATGCGGAAGAGCATGTTGCCGTGGGCGTCCTCCACTATATACTGACGTTGACCGTCAGCCACGGTCTGCTCCACCACTTCCATGCCTTCGTTCATTCCATAGCGCGTCTCCTTGACGTTATCATTATAATCACCAAAGGGCAGCAGCCATAAAGCTACTGCCCATAGGGTAAGTGCCAGCACTACGGCTGACAATATGCAGGTTATTTTCTTCATTCAAATAGAGTTATTGCCAGTCCTGTATCTCTCCGCCGATATCTATCTTTACCTTATCCGGGTTGTCGGATATGATGAGATTTACGAGGTGCTCTGTGCCTGGCTTAAACTGGAACTTGCTCTCGAAAAGATAGCTCACACCCTTCATCACCACCTCGATGAGCGGCTGTCGGTTGTCAATGCGCTGCGGCACAATGATGGCCGAATAGCTCGTGTCGCCGTCCTGACGTGCTATGATGGTCTGGCGCGTGCCCTTCACATAGCGTGTAGCCACTCCAGCCTGAAGGTCCACGGTGGCTGTTGGCACGGTGTTGTGGATATACACCGTGGCGGTGGTGGGCATGTCGCCCTCGAAATCCTCACCCTTTATCAGACGTATCTTCAGCTTGCTCATGATATGCTTGAAGGTGAGTCTGATTGGGGAAACCGAAGCCATGATTTTCTTGCTTGTTGCAAAGAGCAGGTCGCTCGCCTCATAACCGCCGAGAGCGGTGGCTGTCTTGGCTGTGCTCTGGTCGGTGCTGACGCTGAAGGGCTGGTCGGTGATGCTGCTTATCTCTTTGATGTACGGATAGTAAGCGTAAGCATTGAACGAACCTTTGTCCCAAAACAGGGTGCGGCTGGCAGCCCATTTGTTGCCGTCAAAGGTGAGAGCCTCGTTGTTAACCAGATTGCCGCCCAACTCCAACGTGGCATTTACATCAGCCACATACAGACCTATTCTGTCATCACGCTCAAAGGCTGTAGCTGTGGCACGGGTCTGACCCGGATGAGTCACCACGAAAGACATCGGCGTAGACTTGGCGTCTTGACTCGGAGCCGTTTCATGCTCCTCACTGCAAGCCACCACTCCTAATATAGCTAACGCCAAACTGGCATATCTTATTATATAGTTCTTCATATTTATTCTTTTAGAGATTCAAGTTTATGACTTACTCAACGGTGTCTTCTCACTTTCTTCATATTCAGCGGACTGCCCTTATGTATAACGGGGGTATGCTGATAGGTATGTGCATTGAGCTTGTTGTCCGTGTTCACACCGCGTGTCACGTCTCCTGCATCGCGCTTGTCATACTTGACAAACTCCTCAAACGAGAATGTCTCACCGGCATATCGCTTGATGCGCTTCACGATGCTCTCGCGGCTGATGGTGCTGTAGTAGGGTATGTCGTTGTTCATGCAGGAGTTCTGCTCCGAGCGGAACACGCCACGATTGTGCATATAGCCGCCCTCGTAGATGTCAACGATGTCGCTGTAGCGGTCGTCGAAGATGAGATGGCTCCAGCCTACATTGTGCATCTTGCCCGTAAGCGAGAGATTGTCATACCAGCCGAGCGACTTCGCACTGTTAAATTCCATTACGTGTCCGCAGCACGAACAGCCGCAAGCATCAATGAAGGCATTATGATAGATGTATTCATCGCCGAGCTTGCCGAATCCGTGACCGCCTGCCTCATGCTGAACCACGCCTCGCGTGTCGAGCGGATAGCCGTATGTGCTAAGAGGGCAGAAGGCTATGGCTGAACCGTCCGGCCACATCTGGCAGATGCCGCCGTAGTCGGTGGAGTTAGGCACGATGATTATCAATGTCTCTTTCAGGTTGTCTTTGTTTACCGTCGGTGCACCAAGGGCATAGCTGAATATCTCGTCATAGTCAGCCTTCAGACCCACGCCACCGGTAAAGGTGGTGCTGAATCTGTTGTAGCGGATAGTGTTTACGGTTCCTACTCCGCTTTCCGTAGACAATGGTATGGCTGTATATACATTGAAGTAATTGCGATAAGTCTTGTAAGGCTCTATGCCGAAGAAGTGTTCCACCTCCTGCTTGATGTGCTTCAGGTAGTCGCCGTCGGCAATGTCCTTGGCGTTATATCCATCGCCGAGAAGCACAATATTGATGCCGCCGTTGCGTCCCTTGGTGGCTTTTTGCAGGGTTATCCATTCATCCTCGCCATATTTATAACCATATTGCGACACGCTGCATTCGTGGGTATAGTCCTTGTTCTTCAGTCGGAACACCACCTTGCCCTCGCGGTTGCCAGAGGTTATTGCCATACCCTTGATAGTCAGGGTCACCTCTGTCTTCTTGTTGCCGCTGGCAGGAGACACCTCACACCAGCTGGGCTTGCTTGCCACTTCCCACTCGCCCTCGGCATTAATCACCAGTTTCTGCTTGTGCTGTGTGCTCAATGCACATGCCACGGACGGACGACATACCAGCTCGTGATGGGCAGCGATGCGCTTAAAGTCGCACCAACCTGGTGATGATTGGTACTGGGAAATGGCAGATTCTGGGACTTCGAGAGTGAAGTTATCCTTGGCTACGCCATCAAAAACTTGTTTGTAAACATGTGGTGGCATTGTTCCTTTACAAATGATACTGTTGATGCCATAGCAGTTTTGAAAGGCTCCACCATCATCTGTCCAAGAAGGTTCCCATCTAATATTTTCGAGACTTTCAGGGAAAATGAGTCCCTCTAAGCTACGGCAATTGGCAAATGCGCCAGCACCGATGCTTTCAAGCCCTTCTGGAAACTCTAATGTACCCATTATTCGCCAATTATAGGCAAATGCTTTATTACCTATTCTAGAGACGGTTGAAGGAATATTTAGATTCCCGGAAAAATCATTATTATAGAACGCATTGTCTGCAATTACTTTCAGACCTTTTGGCAGATGTAATTCTCCTTTAAAACTGTTTTCTCCAAATGCAGATAGTCCAATACTAGTTATACCATCATTCAATGTTAGAGTACCATTGAAACCGCATCCCGTAAATGCTTCGTTTGGGATGGATGAAATTCCTTGTGGAATTTCTAATGATCCTGTTAGGTTCTTACATAAGAAGAAAGCTCTTTCTCCTAACTTTTTGAGTTTAGAAGGAAGTTTTAATTCACCATAAAAACCAGAACAGTTATCAAAACAATATCCTCGGATAATTTCTACACCATCAGGAATAATGAGGTTGCCAGTTAGATTATTACAACCACTGAACACTCCATTGTAATAGTCAATACCCTCGTCTTTGGTATCTTTGTCTGGTCCATCTCCAGAAGTTCCTAATTTCTTCAAAGTTGAAGGTAAAGATAAAGTACCGTTTAATGAACTACACCCAGTAAAGGCTCCTCTTTGAATTTCTACAACTCCTTCGGGAATAATTAACGAGCCTGATAAGTTTTTGCAGCCAGTAAATGCGTTGTCACCAATAGCCTTAAGTTTATCAGGAAAAACAAAATTGACCAGGGTTGAATTTCCACCACCACCTTGTGCATTAAATGCCGAAACAGGTATTTTGTCTTCAAGATATTTTTCGCCTGGATTATTTGGATTAGTCCATGCTTTGATATGTACTTCCTTGAGGTTTAGAGCAGAAAGAATTGGCATAGAATCTCTCATGAAGTAGAAATCCTTTGCATTAATATTTCCAGTAATCTTGAGATTTCGGACCTTCGTATAGTCCTTATTAGCCGCAGTTATGGCTTCCTTCAGATGTCCGGCAGTGGAATTGACTATCACATACTCCTTGGCTGTGGCATCATGGCTCACGAGGTCGTTCTCCCACGGCGTGATGCTCTCGCTCACCAATGTCAGCTTATACTGACCTGATGCAGCCTTCTTGTCCACCTTGATGCCGAAGTTCATCATCTTTCCGGCAACGTACGTAAAAGCCTCGTTCTTGGCAAACTTGTAAGGCACGCCGCCAATGGTGATACTGAACAATGTGGTGCTGGCCTTCAGGGTCTGAGGCACTACAATGGTACGCCATTCGTCGCCTACGCGCGAGGGAATTGTGGCTGTACTCTCCACGCTTCCAGCTGGCTTCACCTCTCCGTTGGCAAGGTTGATGCTTGCCTTGCGCACCAGGTTCGGCGTAAGCACAATCTTCTCCGTATTCGCCCACTCGCCTTCTGCGAAGCCCGAACCCTGAATCAACGTAACACGGGCATTGGACATACGGTGAGACAACGGCAGACGGATGACGTTGGTCGTTGGAGCCACGTCGCCCACCTTGCCCCAAAGGAAGTCGCTCGCCTCATAGCCGCCCATTTCTCCATCCTCAGAAATCTTGCTTTGGTCTTTCTGCACCTCAAACTGATAGTCGTCGATGCTCTCGGGATTGGCAAAGGGATAGTAGCCATACACATCGATATGTGTGTGCTTGTCCTTCCAGAAAAGGTCGTAAGCAGAATTCCAATGGTTGCTGGCCTCTTCATACGTGTGGCGAACATTGTCACCACGATTGCCGCTGGGCTTTAATGTGCCAGGTGTGCCGCCATCATAATCAACAACATACACACCCATCACATCGCCGTCACAGAAGCCGCTGTCATTGACGCGCGTCACCGAGAGCTGTGTGATGTCGCCCGACAACTGTATGCGATCTTCACTGTTCAGCTTGCCGCCTGCCTCATCGAAGAGCGAGTCGGAACAAGCGGCAAGCATCATGCAAAGAGCTAATACAACTGTAAATATATAAGAGTTTTTGTGTGTCTTATAATCCATATTAAATGCAATGTTTTTAAAAGTTCATATATACATTACTTTATATCATAATTAGCTTGCAATGCCACCATAATCAACGTCGTCGTCTTCCCATTCTCCGATAGTGACATTCACGCCGTTGCTTATCTTCTTGACAGTCACATTAATCGTGTGGCGCTTACCGCTTACGAAGGTAATGTTCTGGGAGAGCTTATATTCATATCCGTCAATCGTCACGGTTATAAGCTTGGTGCCTGTCACCGTCTGCGGAACAACAATGGCGCGATAGACATTGCCGTCCTTGTAAGGTATGACATTGCTTGCTGTTCCGTTCATTGTTACTTCCGACGTGCTGAGGTTAACCGTTGACGAAGTGATAAGATTGTTGATCCTCACCGACGGATTTGAAGCAGCAAGCGAGCTTTCTGTAAATCCCGCTCCTGCCTTGAGCACAATCGCTACCTGGCTCATGATATGCTTTGCCATGATGTTCACGGGGGAAGCAGTTGGAACAACATCGAATGTAGAACCTACTATCAGGTCAGAGGCCTTGAAAGCAGCCTCGCTGCTTTGGTCTGCATTGACCTTAAAGGGCATTGCGTCAACACTTGTGATGGTCGAGGTGTATGGATAATACATATAGAAGTCGGCATGCGTCTCGGCGTCCTTCCAGTATAGAGCCGAAGCTGGATTCCATGACGTTACGTAAGTATAGAGCATGTTGTCCACATAGTTACCGGAAGGCTTTAGTGGCACTGCGCTGCCGTCAGCATTGCGGTTGACAACGAACAGACCCATCTGGTCACCATTCTCAAACGCCGTCTCTGTTGCACGGCTTATCGTTGTGCCTATATTAATAGGTATCTGCACATTAGGTTTGTCCGGCTCGGATGGAGTGGAAGGAACACTGGGGCCGTCATTACCACAAGAAGAACATGCTGCGAGAATAGCAAAAGCTATTGCAAGAAAAGGTTTATTTTTCATAAGGATTTTTATTGTTTGCAATATTAATAATTAACAATGCAAAGTTAAAGAATAAAAAAACACAAAACAAGTTCATAATAGTTCACTCTAAAGAATAACAGAAAAATAGCGAAGACCGAAGCCCTCGCTACTATAAAAAAATCTAATCGTATTCTTATAACTCTATATCCTTGGCTGCTGCATTATCTTATTGCGATTTCTGGCTTTTAAGAATCATCTCTGTATAGCGACAGCAAAGTTATCAGATAAATACGACTTATGCAAGTCCATAATAGTTCATGAAACAAAAGATCATGTACTTCACGTCATGGCACAAAAAAAAGGTCTCCAAAGTCGTTAGACCTTGAAGACCTCAAGTAAAAGAAGGCAGCCACCTACTCTCCCGCATTGCATTGCAGTACCATCGGCGCAAACGGGTTTAACTTCTCTGTTCGGAATGGGAAGAGGTGGGACACCGCCGCAATAACCGCCTAATGTTCGTTCGCCTACAACAATTAGTAATTATTATTTATTAATTATTAATTTGTCGAGCGTATAAGTTAGACAAATTGATCAGCAAAACTATTGTTAAACGTGTCAACAACTGAAAGCACGACTACTTGTGAAGAAAGTCTCGGGCAATTAGTACTGCTCGGCTTTGACGTCACCGTCTTTACACCTGCAGCCTATCTACGTCGTCGTCTACAACGACCCTCAATGGAGTTCTCATCTTGCGGATGGCTTCGCACTTAGATGCTTTCAGCGCTTATCCTAACCAGACTCGGATACCCAGCGGTGCGCCTGGCGGCACAACTGGCAAACCGGAGGTCTGTCCATCACGGTCCTCTCGTACTAGTGACGGCACCACTCAAAACTCCTGCGCCCACGATAGATAGAGACCGAACTGTCTCACGACGTTCTGAACCCAGCTCGCGTGCCACTTTAATGGGCG